>Ga0268357_100517_pt1 | contig 47948 bp, 51 predicted proteins | sample BioMet10_FD_192466 | JGI IMG/M metagenome (GOLD analysis project Ga0268357, IMG submission 192466) | Sewage microbial communities from Oakland, California, United States - Biofuel 10 (Illumina Assembly) | ecosystem: Engineered > Wastewater > Sewage > Unclassified | place: USA: California... | reverse complement strand
ACCATGCACCTCATCAACACCCCTCTCCTAGACACCATCACCGCCCAAGCCAAGCAATCCCCTCGCCTCCGCATGAACCACAACTTTCATGAATCGCCGGAGTCCAAGTCTCAGCGGCTTCTTAACGCTATGGAGCCCGATACTATTATGCCTATTCACAGGCACATGCAGTCGGATGAGACGCAGATTTTGTTGCGCGGGAAGATTGAGGTGACCGCGTATAATGATAAGAAGGAAGTTACGGAGAGGTATATATTGGGCTCAGCGACAGGTAATTATGGTGTTAATATTCCTAAGGGGCAGTGGCATTCGCTGAAAGTTATTGAAAGTGGGTCTGTGATTTTTGAGGCGAAGGATGGGCCGTATATTCCGAATTATAAGAACAGTTTGTTAGAATAAAAAACTCCCGGCAGCACAAAACCACCGGGAGTTTCTATTTTTGTAATAAGGTTCGAGTCCCCCTCTCTCCGCATCCCTATTTTGTTTCGAGTCCCTATCTCTCCGCACCGCTATTTTGGTTCGACTCCCTTGTTCTCCACATCAGCTATCACTCTCGCACCCTCAGCAATCCTCTTCAGCACCCCACTTCACCTCAGCAATCCCCCCAGCAACCGCCTCTACCTCAGCAATCCTCTTCAGCGTCTCCTTATGCCTCCAGTAATTCTTCTTCATAAACAGCACATATACAAGGCATAACACAAGTACTACTCCGCACAAGTAGCCATACCTAAACCCAAGCGTACCGCCAAAACCAACAACTCCACCAACAGCACCCACACCGTCAACCACAGCGCCTGCACCACCACTAAGACCTGCACCGCCACCACCACCAACAGCACCCACACTGCTACCAACACCACCACCAACACCACCACCAACACCACCACCAACACCGCCAACAGCACCACCTACCCCAACAACCCCTAACCACACAAACACCAAAGAAATACCCAATTGTACCAACGCATAAATCGTAGAAACTAGCACATGGGACATTCCTAATTCATTGGCCATCAGCTGATACATGTGCTTCCTATGCGCACGGAAAATATTTTCATGTAGCATCAATCTGTGCACAATCGTCAAAATAGAATCCACTCCGTAAACCGCAAGCAGCACCAAATAACTCAAATCGCCAGTCGCAAGAATCAACTTGCCAACAATAAACGTAATTATGAAAGCCATTGATACACTGCCGATATCGCCCGCAAAGCATTTCGCCACACGTCTATAATTGAAATAACCAAATATCAACGCAGCAAGAATTATAACAATAATAAATGCCGGCTCAATGTACTGCCCAACTCCGGTACACATACAAACTATCAGCAACGGAATCAAAACGGCAAGGCTGTAACCTGCTGTAATTCCATTAATTCCATCCATAAAATTATATGCGTTAATCAGCCCTGTACAGATAATCAGCGCAATAATTATGTACCACCACGGGAATCCGCCAAACATTCCAAGCTGATAAAACATCAGCAGCATGACGGTAAAATGTACCGCAAGTCTTACACCGTCGGGAGTTGAATGAATATCATCTATGAAGCTGATTGTTGAAATCATCAGCAGCCCAAGAAGAAACCAAGGGTATTCAAAATGGAAAAAGAGAAAATATTGTATGGTCGCGACAGGGAATATTATTCCGCCTCCGCGTATTGTGATTTTTTTGTGGGATGAGCGCTCGTTGGGTTTGTCAATGATATTGAATTTGTCTGCGATTTTGAAATAGATTAGTTCACAGACAATTAAGAGCGCAAAGATTATGATATAGGGAAAAACCATTCTAAGATATAATATACACACCCTATCAATGAGCAATAAGGTAAAATGTAACCTACATAGAAGGATCTATTTTTAATAGAGCATCCTCGTTATAGTCATTTTCTTGAGGATTACTATTAGAATCGCGCCAAACACAATGAACTAATTTTTCATCAATTTTTGAACCCATTTTTACTGCTTCAGCGTAAAGATCAACAGTGTATCCTGCAACAGTCATAGGTACGGCAGTATCGCCATCAGAAACCAATTTAACCAAATCACCTGTTTTAAACTTTCTCATAATGTTAATGTTAATGTTAACTTTAATGTTTATGTTTTCTTTTATGATTCTTGTTGCAGTCATGCGCTTGATTGATATCAATCACCGTGTCAGAAAAAACTTTGAGTAAATTCTCATAAGATTTTAATACTTTTTTTCTAGTATCTTCGGATAAAATGAGAAATGCTTTTTCATAATTGTCATTAAATTCTACTGATGAAGTTATTTTAGTTTGGACTTCCACGTTGAAACGATTCATTTTTTCGGCTCTAATATCAAAAGTTTCATTAATACTCTTCGTAAAGCAACTAATTCTCTCAGATAAGCCTTTTAACCTATTTTTAATCTCCCTTGAAGATATTTTATTATTAATAACAGTATTTATAAAATCTATGTATGTGATTTTTAATTCTTTTGCCTCATTAATAAAATAATCCTTGATAGCCCTATTATTTGATGAGCGCCTTTGCACAATCAGCGCGACCCACATACCAATAAGACCTGTAACAACAGTATTAAAAATGCTCAACCAATCCGACGTCTCAAACAATACACACATCACAACTCAATCCACTTTTTTTTAATATAATCCTTCCCATCATATCTGTACCAATCTTCATGTGGTGCTGTAATCTTTGGTTTATCTTTGTTTTTTCGTCGCTTTCCCCATTCAATAAACGTCTCATCTTCAATCATTTTCTTAAGTTCTGGTTCTTCATCGAAAATTATACGCAAATTCTCTTTTACTAGGTCAAGTGAAAAATCAAAAACTAGATTACCAAAAGACTCATCAAGGAAAGAAGATGCATACCCATCTGTTCCATCTAAATTGACTTCTAGGATTGAGTTATTCTTTACAGCCTGATAAAATGCCTGATTAAGTATTTTATGATAATAATCTTCCCCAGAATCAGCACCTTGTCTCACATATCTAGGACCAGGATCCATTGAGTAACTCGATACAGCTATTTTACGAACCGACTTTTCCATTTTATAATACATTCATTATCTAGTGTCCAACAATAAAAAGTTCCATTAAATAATTTATCAAGCTTTCTTGAAAACGATGTGTCATTAAAAGAAAAAATGACATCATTTGTAACAACTATCAAATTTTTAATATATCCTTCTGATGCCATCTGAAATATTCTTGGTAGGCCTTTATTCCTGTTAATATCACCTGTCCTGGATTCATATTTCTTATCAAAAGCATTTTCTAAAATATCAACATTACTGCGCATGGAATCATTTAATACATCTGATAGCTTTTTCTTTAAAGTTCCAAGAATTCCTGCACCTATATCTGTCATTGTAAAGGTAACTGATTTTTCTCCATAACTTGATGAAAGGAACCAATTCTTTTTTTCAACGTGATAATTAGCATGCTCTACTGAGTTGGAACACATTTCCTGAATAATACTGTATACAGGCGCATATCTCCCTTCAGATCCAGTGATATGCTTAATAGCTTTTCTTATTTCTGCAGCCGTTGCAAAATTATCCGTTTTGTCAAAACCTCTATTAATTATCAAGTTATTACCCATAGCCCCCATAAAACTTTTCCCTGTAGTCAAATCTTTTATATAATCCAAAAAACCAGAGTTATAGATGAATCGCTTACATACTTCATCTCTTGGAAATGTTCCACAATTTCTTATTCTTAGTTTTGATAACTCATTAAGTTTAGACAATAACAAACAAATTGCACCTATGTCAACTTTTACAATATCCTTTAAATCAAATTTCACACCTACAATATGCTTCTTTGACATATATAGGTCATCTATCTTCTTTATAAATTGTATCACATCTTCAGGATATTCAAGTAATGAAAAATTAGGCGGTGCATCTATTGTTTCAAAACCATATGTGCTAGAAAAATACTTATGAGACTGCTCCCTATCCTTTTTATTACCACCATTATTGTTTTGAATCCGATTCGCTTTTGATTTGTTCTTCGACCTTATCCTTCGCCTCTCTAAATTGTCGCGCCGAATTCTTTCATGAATAATATCTCTTACACCACGATTCATTTTCAAAAGCCTAGCTTATTCCATCAAATCCCCCGCCCCCTAGCGGCATATACGGCCCATCCTTGGCCTCAAAAATCACCGTTCCGTGCTCCAAAACTTCCAATGAGTGCCATTGGCCGGCAGGGATATTTACCCCATAAACTCCTGCAGCCGGTTCAAGTACAGCACTTTCCGTCATCTCCTTATTAGAATTATAGAACATTACTTTTAGTTTGCCGCGCAGAAGTACGTATGTTTCAGAGGTATGCTGGTGTCTGTGTATTGGCATTATTGTTCCCGGCTCCAACGCATTTAGGAGGCGCTGAGATTTTGAGTCCGGCGATTCATGGAAGTTGTGGTTCATCCTTAGTCGCGGCGATGCTGCTGCGGCTGCGGAGACTTTGTCTATGAGGGATTTATCGATTAGTTGCATGGAGATTTAATTCTTAAAAGATTTTATAGTTCTCGACAGGCCGTCTACAGCTCTTACCGGCATCTTGTCTATTCCTAAAGTATCGTGAAATTTGTATCGCCAACAAAACAATTTTCAGCCAACCTATTTTCTTTGATCAAACCGATAATTAATGTATAATTATGCACAATGTTTAACTCGTCAAACATATCCTTCACAACTTTAACATATCTCCATGCCTTGGATAGACATGTATTCATTTCCTTTAGACATCATAGTAACACGCGCTACATTCCTTTCATACATCTCCTTGGTACAATGCCTTTTATCATACTTTGGCTCATATTGCATCATAGTGCCTCCAGCGAACAAAAACTCGCCAATATTAAAACACATTGAATCTAATGAGTGTCCAAGCGTTAAAAAAATTATGATGTAATTATGGAAAGTCATTGAAAAGTATATATCATAAAAGGGTTCAACTCTACTTACATTGTAACGATAATTTGTGTCATTATAATAGAAAAGAAAATAATATCCACATTTTTTTTAACCTTTCAGCGCATGCACTACAGTAAACCACCTTTGTATTGTACTTATCAATCAATGTATTACAACCCCACTTGTGATCAGTGTGCTCATAAGAAGAATTATATATGACGGTTTAAGTTTATGTCCTTCAAAAAATGCAATTTAATTTAAGCACTCTCGACTCGCAGGGTAAACTAAATGCAATCATCAAAGTAATCGACAAAAACCACATAACCATTAAACATCATCAATTCATTAATATACTTTTTCAGGTGCAATATTTTATATCCTCTTTTTCTTAAACCTCTCAGTATATTCAGCCTCAGTCATAATAAGCACTTTAGCTGGTATCTTATACTTAGCTAGTTTGTCTGCACAAAAAGACATAACAAGTTTTTTTAACTTTGATGGTTTAATTTCCTCATCATAAAGAATTTTAGCAACCACCATTTGCCCCATCACAGGATTATATTCACCATACACTGTACAGTCCTTAACATTAGGCATTTGAAATAATACAGATTCTACTTCAGATGGAAGAACCTTTTCCCCCCCAATATTAATCATCTCAGAATTTCGTCCAACAATCTTAATATAACCGCCTTCCTGCTGCTCAACCATATCACCTGTCTTAAACCAACCATCAGTTGTAAACTTCTCCATGCTAGAATTAAGATATCCCATTATTTGCGTTTTACTCTTTAGCCAAAGTTCACCATCAACAATTTTATATTCTGTATTTGGATCATCTATCTTCAAAAAAGTACTTGTAGATGAGTAACTTGAGGTTGCAGAGATGCCAGTCTCGCTAGTACCAAAAGTCTGAAGGAATTTCACTCTTGGAAAAGCATCTTTTAATTTCAACAACAAACTATCAGGCATTGGTTCAGTTCCATAAGTAATCATTCTAATACTGCACAAATCATAATGCAAATTTGCTTCACTTATCAGCATTAAATTTAGGAACGTTGGAGAAGCAGGAAGAATGTTTACTTTATATTTTTCTATTAGGTGCGCAACATGATCCGGCTCTCGAGTATCGGGGAATACCATTGTCACATTCATAGATAGACAATTGAGCAAAGTATTTAAGCCCCCAATATGGTCAAACATTAAGAAAATCAAAAAGACAAGTCTTTTACTCTTCTTGTCTTTGTATGTATCAATCAGATTATCGAGGTCATGAATCATTGCCTTTGGAGCTCCAGTAGAACCACTGCTAAATAGGATTAGACCTGAGCGGTTTTCTTGTTCCAGCTTTTTTATTAATTCATGTATATCTCCTGTTGGAGTAATCCTCGTTGCCTTCCATGAAGAATTAGAATTATTAATTTCGATATAATAACTGCAGCCAGAGACTTTCAATCTATCATCAATCTCAGCCTTAACTTTAGTGGTAATTGGTACTATAATATTATGGTTCTCATGGAGTGCGAAAAATAAAGCAATGGATTCAAAGCAATAATCAGACAGTATAGCAACCACATCCCCTGGTTTAAACTGCTTCTTGACATCTTCATAATAAAACTTAACTTGCTGATATAAAGACGTATAACTATACTCTTTTTCTTTAAAAATTACTGCAAAAGTTTCTCCGCCTTCTGCCATTTTCTCAATAAGCCAATTCATATTTTTTTTATTATTGAATAACTCCGCCCAAATAAACCACTTGACCAGTTATGTAATCACTTTCCGGTTGAATGAAAAATTGAATTACGTTAAGAACATCCTCAAATTTACCAAGTCTTTTTATACTTTGACGGCTTAACAACGCCTCTATCTTATCACTCGGCACATTTTTAATTAAATCAGTATCAATGGGAGTTGGGGCAACTGCGTTGACTGTAATTCCATAAGTCCCTATTTCTCCTGCAAGAACTCTTGTAAGTTGCTCGATTGCAGCCTTTGATGATGAATAAATTAATTCCCCTTGAAGATTCAAAGCAACTGCAACTGTAGAATAATTCACAATTCTTCCATTCCCTGCTTTCACCATAAATTTAGCAACCTCTCGGCACATCAAAAATGTGCCCATAAAATTTGTGTTAAACACTCTTTGAGCAGTTGCATAAGGTGTAAGTAGGAAATGATTCATGGATGCAATTCCTGCATTATTAATTAAAATATCTATCCTTCTTTGTTCCTTATAAATATTTCTAACAAAAGATGTTACCGCTACTTCATCAGAAACATCCAACCTAGTATGATGATAATTATCATTCGTTAAATCGGTTTCACGTCTTGAACATCCGTAAACAATATCACCCTCAGAAAGAAAGTATTCTGCCAAAAATTTCCCTATTCCTTTCCGCGTCCCAGTAATGATGACAACCCTATTCATAATAATTATTGTTCTATACCTAATTGATGTCCAATAAAATAGCAAAGAGATCCAACTGAACGGAAAGGGCTAATTCTACCAGACATAGCTGATTCAGATGTTAACGTAATTTCGGTACCCTCATCTAAAAACGCCGTTTCAATATCCACAATGACATTTACTAATCCTAAAGAAGTCATAATCCTGTTACTACCAATTAATGGGGTATCCTTACTAATTTCTGTCTCTATATTATTGTTTTTACAATAATCTCTAATGACAGAGTACACAATCTCTTCAATTTTTTTTGTATCCATGATCTATTATTTAATAATTGGTTCATAAAAATGTGTGCTCGATAAATTACAAGCGACAGCTCCCCACGATAGTCCTACACCGAAACCGCTAAGAATGACTTTTTCACGGTCTTCTTCACTAAAAAAATTCCCCTTTTCAGATAGTAATAAGGGAATACTTGCCGGGCCAGTATTACCAACTTTTTGTAAATTTAAAGGAATGATATTCCATTGTAATTTCAACTGCTTTCTGATGCAGTCAATTATAAACCTATTCGCTTGATGAAAAGCGTATAAACCTACGTCATCTTTACTCCATGATTGCAAGGATAAAACTTCACGTACATTATTTGGCACATTGCCAATAGAGAATGAAAAAATACCCATACCATTCATATACATGTCATCCATGGTTCTAATATTTCCATCCCTATCCTGTACAGACACCCTTGTATCATCCGATGATGGAAGCCTATAACCTCCAGCAGGGACAATCAATTTATCATAGCCACTTCCATCTGAATGAATTGCAAAGGCCATTTCATCATGACCCTTTGTAAGCAATGTGGCAGTACCCGCATCACCAAAAACCATCTTTAAGGCAAAGTCAAGAGGGTTTACAAGCTTAGAATTTGTTTCCCCAGCTAACAGTAATACATTCTCACACATCCCAACTTTTATCCATGAAACTGCCTGAAGTAATCCGTAAATATAGCCGGAACATCCATAATGAATATCAATACATATTACATCCTTACTAAGACCAAGTTTATTTTGCAATACTATTGATGTTGATGGTAAAATATAGTCAGCCGTTTGTGATACGAATACAAGTCCATCTATGCTAAACTTATCAACGTTTTCCCTTTCAAATAATTCTTCTGCTGCATAAAAGCATAAATCTGATGATGTCTGGTCAAGCCTAGCTAAATGAGATTGTTCAATACCAGTTGCTCTTATCGTTTCCTCTACTCTTTTATCACCAAAAATAGTTTTATAATTTTCTCTAAAATCTATAACTTGTTCTGGCAAAAACGATGTAATAGCCTGTATTTTAATATTTGAAATCTTGCTCGTCATAATCAACGTATTATAAAGATTTTTAATAAAAAGTATAGCATCTACACTCCATTTATTAGTTTAAGCTGAAACCACCATCAATTAACATATTATCTCCAGTTACCCAAGATGATGCATCTGACAAAAGGTAAATTATCGCATATGCTATATCGTTAGGGGTACCATACCGCCGTAAAGGATAATTTTTGATATCTTTATCGAGTTGATTCTTAGATATCAAAGGATTCTCCTTAAGTAAGTTAGTATCAACCATACCAGGGCAAACCGAATTAACTCTTATATTTTTACTTGCTAATTCTAGTGCCGCACTCCTTACAAACGCATTGATTGCCCCTTTTGATGCGCTATAAATTGCATTGCCCATAGTTACAGACCCCATCCCAGCCATAGAACTGGTAAACACCGCAGAGGCACCATTAGCCATTTTTTTTGCTTTCAATAGTTTCTGCAGCAAGAGCATCGGGGCAAAAGTATTCACATCAAATACTGATTGAATGGTCTCTCGCTTAATAAACTGCAAGGGACTTGTAATTACTATTCCTGCATTTAGAACTAGCCCATCAAGTACAGGGGATTCTGAAACTATGGTATCAATACCCTCTTCTGTTGACAAATCAGCAACTATTGATGAATTTCCTGTACCTGAAATTTTACCGAGAACTACATCTAAACGCTCTCTATTTCTTGCTGTAATTACAACCCGCGCTCCCATTTCACAACACTCCGCTGCTACGGAAGCACCTATGCCAGAAGATGCACCAGTAACAAGAACTGTACGATTATCGAGAGAGAACTTACTAGCCATTATTTCTCGACTTTACGATGTCATAAATATCGAAAATTGTGTTTGCTTTTTCCATTTCATCCGCAGATAAAATCACATTATATTCTTCTGTACACATAGCCATTACCGAAAGAGCTATTAACGAGGACCAATCACTCAACTCTCTGAATTTCGTACCTAACGACAAAGTAGATGAATCTCTCTCATCAAATTGTTCAGCAAATTTTTCTAAAAAAATTTTTTCATCCATACTAATTTAATTTATAAGTTTACATAACATATACTAACAAAAAGGAAACTGCAAAAAAACAGAACAACAACACTTGTTATAAATTGCCCAACACTCACTTTTGGCACCTCCCTTATTATTAGGAAAGGTCTTCATTTTCTATAAATCAATTATCTAATTTTTAAGATAACTTCCACTCTTTTAAAAAATACATGAAATCTATTTCCCTTTTTCGTAGTAGTACCACCACAGAAGAGCAATCATGTCCTACAAAGAGATGGGGTGATAACAAATCAAAAACACTCATTAACATCCAAAACTTAACCGAAAGCGAGGGGTATAAATTATCTGTCCAAATATAGTTATTATTTTTTGCAGTACATCACGATTTTTCATCTAAAATATCAAATTAGGTGAAATTACTTTCATATCCTTTATTGTCTTCATACTATATGCTATAAATCAAATCTCACACAGGCACTTGCAGTCGGATGAGACGCAGATTTTGTTGCGCGGGAAGATTGAGGTGACCGCGTATTAAGAAGGAAGTTACAGAGAGGTATATATTGTGCTAAACGACAGGTAATTATGTGTTAATATTCCTAAGGGGCAGTGGCATTCGCTGAAAGTTATTGAGAGTGGTTCTGTGATTTTTGAGGCAAGGATGGGCCGTATATTCCGAATGATAAGAACAGTTTGTTAGAATAAAAAAACTCCCGACAGATTGCTGTAATAGGTAACTTTGAATCGACAATTTTTGGCAAAGCAAAATGTACATATTTTGGTAAAGTTAAATGTCCATCATGGCCAAGAAAAACGAAGGCATCCATACCTTTGTAAATCACAACAAATACAAAGACTATGGATGCACAGGGACTCACGGGTTCACAAAAGAAACTCGTAATGTGGTACAAAGTTAAAGAATTAAAATCAAAAGGTCTACGCTGTGCGCAGATTGCCCATGAGCTGGGGTTGCACCGGCACACCGTCGAGAAATACGACAAGATGACACTGGAAGAGTTCCGTGACAGCCAATCGTACATGCGGGAGTTCAAGTATAAACTGGACACCTTTGAGGAAGAGATAAAGGATGAACTCATCAGGAAGCCATATCTGTCATGCCGCCAAATTCATGATCACTTGCGGGAACATCACCAGGACTTTCCTGCCGTGAGCGAAAAGACGGTATTCAACTTCGTCATGCGAATCCGCGAAAAATATCATATTCCAAAGGCATACGAGGAGACGTTCCGACCTCTTGAAAAGCTCCCGGAAACCGAACCCGGCGTATCCATGCAAGCGGACTTCGGAGAGTACTGGATGCACAGGGATGACACCAGAAGGGTCAAGGTATACTTCTTTGCGGCTGTCATGAGCCTCAGCAGGCAGAAGTTCGTCTATTTCAGCAGGACCCCGTTCACTTCGGAGTTGGCAATATACGCCCACCAGCTTGCTTTCCAATTCTATAATGGCAAGCCACGGGAAATAACATATGATCAAGACAAGGTTTTTATCCATAGTGAGAACTTTGGTGATGTGATACTTACGAAAGCATTCCAAGCTTTTGTCTCGTCTGAACACTTTAAGTGTGTGTTCTGCCGGAAAAGCGACCCGCAGTCGAAAGGGAAAGTGGAGAATGTCGTGAAATATATCAAGTACGGGTTCCTTCGCGGCCGGGACTTCACCAACATTGAGATGCTGAACGAGTCCGCCATCCGTTGGCTTGCCAGGACTGCGAACGGCCTTCCACACAGTACCACCAAACGTATCCCGGCAGAAGCCTTTAATGAAGAACAGCCATTCCTCACCCCATATAGCGGGACACCTGCACATCCACAGGATGGAATGAAGGAATACCTTGTCCGTAAAGACAATACAATCAGCTTCCATAGCCATTTCTACAATGTTCCTACAGGGACCTTCAATGGTGACGGCACCTTTGCCTGGGTGTGTGTGAAGGACGGACACATTGAAATCTACAGCAATGAGACCGGGAAGATGTTGATCCGTCATCCCATTGCTCAGATCCCCGGCAAGGCCATCCTGGAAGAAACCATCCAGCGGCCCAAACTGCCCGGCCGCAAGGAGCTGGAGAACTACATCCTGTCGTATCTGGATGGCAACGCACTCGTCGCCATGTGGCTGAAGAACCTCTATGAGACGAAGCCCAGATACTACAGGGCAAACATCAATCATCTGAATGCGGAGTTGGAATCCTTCCTTCCGGAGGCACTCATCAAGGCTTTTGAAGTGTGCCTTGACAAGGGAGACTACAACGCGAACGACCTGATCAACTACTGCGAAAGGCACTTTGGCCGCATTCCCAAAGGGCCACGTGAACCGAGTCTGGCGGAACTGCTGCCGGAGACACTCCGACAGGGTCCCATGAAGTCCAATATCAATGACTATAAATCCATCTTCGCATGAACACCGAGAATATAAAGAAATACTGCGCCAGGCTGCGCCTGTCCTATATCCCCAATAATCTGGACCAACTTGTCATTGACGCACAAAACGCCAAGCCAACATATGAGGAGTTCCTGGAGAACGTCCTTAAGGAAGAGACCAAGACCCGAGAGTATAAAGCCTACCTGAACCGCCTCAAACAAGCTAAACTGCCACCAGAATACGACCTTGACAAATATGACTTCAGTCATGCTACAGGCGTATCCGAACGGCAGTTGCGGGAACTCCGCCAGCTCGCCTGGCTAAGTCAGGCATACAACCTTATACTGATGGGCCCGTCCGGAACGGGTAAGACATATATTGCATCGGGCCTCATCTACGATGCGCTTAAGGCCGGAAAGAAGGCCTATATGATATCCATGGAAGATATCCTCACATGCTTAAGGACTAAGGATATATCCACCGCCGCTCTCACTACTTACAACAAATGGATGAAAGCCGATCTGCTGGCCATTGATGATATCATGCTTTTCCCGGTTAAGAAGGAAGAATCCGCTTCTTTCTTCAATCTGATCAACTCGCTTCACGAAAAGACCTCGGTCATCATTACGACCAACAAAGCACCTACGGAATGGGTCCAGACTCTGAATGATGAGGTGTTGGCCACGGCCATCATTGACCGGCTCCTGTATCGCTGTGAGGTCATCAAGCTTGAAGGAACAAGTTATAGGCTTGAGAACAGGAAAACAATCTTTTCCTCCGAACCGACCGATAAAGGGGAACAGCCACATGGGGCTGCGTCCAAAACTAAATAAACTCAAGAATAAACCAGAACAAGTGAGCCCCAAAAACGCCGGCAGGAATGTACAAACAACTTTACGAAAAAATGTCCAAAGAATGTTTGCTTATTACAATTGCTTTTCGGCCTAGCGGCATACGCCAAAGCTCGCCTCATCGGCAGCTTCGTGCGTGCATATTGCGCTTGACAGGAAATGCAAAACATGAATATTAGCGCTATTTAAAACAGCAGCAACATTAATATCGCAAAATGTGAAAGGCCCACAAAACCGATAATTCAATTGTTTCACAACCTCATAAACTATCAGATAACAAGATACACGTAAAGAAAAAATCAGAAATTCCATTAACGCAAATCATTATGAATAAGAATATGTGAATTAAAATCATCCTCAAAAATCACAACATTAAAATTTTGTACATTTCACACGTGACACATACCCTAGGTTAATATTTTTTTTGTAACTTTAACAATATAAGTGCGGCGAAAGCTTACAGAGCTATCGTCATTTATTTGCAACAAAGACCTAATATTAACATTAAATAATCATGATTTCTAATTTATTACTCATTTGCTGCCATAATCCTAATATAACTTGGTGGGGCCAAATATTCACATCTACAACAACGCCAATTTACATATTCCTTGCAGGACTAATTGCTGACTTTATATTTAGTAAAAAACATAAGAAACGAGAATTAGAATTAAAAATAAAGACAATAAACACTCTTTGGGAAAAAGTTGATACCTATATTAATAAATACCTTAACTACCTTGAAGATTTTAGTGCAAGAATTGATTTAAATAAATATTTCTGCACAGTAAAATTGACAAAAAACATGCCCCACATAGATTTATTGCAAAAAATATCAGCAGACGACCTAGTAAGGATTTTCACAAATATTAAATACCGAGATTCAGTAGCTGCAACAAAAGATAAAATGCCTGAAATAATATTCATTCTTGAATATTTATCTGCTACTGAAAAATTGATAATGGAAGAATGTCAAAAATATTTTAAAGAGAACAATATTGTTGACAATGATTTTTTTGCTCAGATCAGAGATTTCAATATGTTCCTTTATGATGTAGGGAAGGAGAATCTTTCAAAAGAAGAAAAAAAGATTTTTGAAAAAATAAAGATCACATTTACTGCATATTATGATGACGCTTCTTGCGGGACTCCACATACGGTAGACGATTGGAGAGACAACTGTATTATACCTGCAATTTCTTGCATTGATTTCCTAATTAATAATAATGGAACCGCAATTAATGAATCCATATTGCAAATAAAAGCGAAAATGGAAGATATGAAATACTCAGTATTCAAACATGAAACGATGAAGGATTACAGTGCATTTTTAAGGGAACAAATGAGATACTTCACTAAAGGAAAAGAAGATCTTAATCTTTTGATGGATTATTTTAAAACGTGTAAATTAAAATGTTCCTTATACATAAAATAAAACGGCAATGAATAACAATTCAATAATAGAAATTTTTAATTACATTTTTCTAAAATATAAATGACAATTTTAATACTCGTATATGAAAAATAAAATATTTTTGTTCTTTGTAAAAAAGGCAAAGGCCGATAACAATAACAGGAACAGTAATTTTAACCCCCAAAAGGAAATATACATTTATAGGAAAAATGTTGAAAATTTCTATAAAAAGGTGAATAATGAATGGTTAATAGATTTGATAAATGGGTAGAAAAATTCATTTCAAATTTTCTCAAGCACCTTCTCCTAGTGAGATTTATTATAATTATACTCGTATTTTGAGCGCGATTGATTGTAAGTATTCCATTATCAAAATTCATCTTACACTATTGACTCCTTTGGGCTTAATAAAGAAGATATTCAAACTGAGAGTGCTATGTGTATGATTGCCGCTGTTGAGGCAATTTTAAGAAGTGATTCCATATTGCGATATGAGCTTAAATTAAAAGACTCATTCTCAATAAGAATTAGACATCAAAACCCAAGCATTAAGAATATAAACAAAATTAAATTTAGCACAATTCTTTCAGCTTGGCGCTCAGAGGATAGAAAATATAAAGACATTACAGATAAGCTAGAAAGAGCATTTAAATATAGGCATTGGGTTGCTCACGGTAGATATTGGGATTACTTTTCAAGTAATACCCAGAACACAAAATATGACATTGGCGACATAGAGTTTATCACAATGACCTTTCTCACCACTATCGGCAATAAGATACGTAAGGTTAATGATTCTAATATTTATTGAATTACCATTTGATTGTCAGGTGTGGTTATAACAAAACTCCCGGCAGCACAAAACCACCGGGAGTTTCTATTTTTTCTTAGCACTCGAATCTCTATCTCTCCGCAATTATTTTGGTTCGAATCCCTTGTTCTCCCCCTCCGCAATCTTCCTCAGCGTTTCCGCATGCCTCCAGTAATTCTTCTTCATAAACACCACATACACAACGCATAGTACAAGCACTACCCCGCACAAGTAGCCATACCTAAACGCAAGCGTACCCCCGAAGCCTCCACTCTCTTCGCCAGCACCGGTACCGTCAATCCCAACAACTCCTAACCACACAAACACCAAAGAAATGCCAAGCTGCACCAACGAATAAATTGTTGAAACCATCACATGAGACATTCCTAATTCATTGGCCATCAACTGGTACATGTGCTTTCTATGCGCATGGAAAATATTTTCATGTAGCATCAATCTGTGCACAATTGTCAAAATAGAATCCACTCCGTAAACTGCAAGCAACACCAAATAACTCAAATCGCCAGTCGCAAGAATCAGTTTGCCTGCGATGAATGTAATGATGAAAGCCATTGATACACTGCCGATATCGCCCGCAAAACATCTCGCTGCTCGTCTATAATTGAAGTAACTAAATACCAAAGCAGCAAGAATTATAACAATGATAAAAGCCGGCTCAATGTACTGCCCAATCGCGGTACTCATACAAACTATCAGCAACGGAATTAAAACTGCAAGGCTGTAACCTGGTGTTATTCCGTTAATTCCATCCATAAAGTTATATGCGTTAATCAGCCCGGTGCAGATAATCAGTGCAATAATTATGTACCACCATGGGAATCCGCCAAACATTCCAAGCTGATAAAACATCAGCAGCATGGCAGTAAATTGTACCGCAAGTCTCACACCATCAGGCGTTGAGTGAATATCATCTATGAAGCTAATTGTTGAAATCATCAGCAGGCCAAGAAGAAACCATGGGTATTCAAAATGGAAGAATAGGAAATATAGTATGGTCGCGACAGGGAATATTATTCCGCCTCCGCGTATTGTGATTTTTTTGTGGGATGAGCGCTCGTTGGGTTTATCAATGATGTTGAATTTGTCTGCGATTTTGAAATAGATTAGTTCACAGGCAATTAAGAGCGCAAAGATTATAATGTAGATGTGCCACATTACTCAAGAATTATATTAAAGTTTTTAGCCCTAAATCTACAGACTTCATCTCACTTCTTTCTGGTAGTAATAAATCATCATCAAATATAAATAACTCAGTACCCTTATGAGAGTTGTATACCGAATATTGCAAATTGTATGTAAAGCACCTCCTGCCTTTATAAAAATCTATTATGTGCTCATCTAAATCATATGATAACATCCATCTTGCCTTCAATTTTGTCTGAATAGTTTTAGACAATTTCAAATGATCTTTATGTTTATAAGAATTGAGATATAAATCTTTTGATTTTTTATAATACGGTGGATCCAAGTAAGTTAAAGTATTATCTCCTAATTTGTTAACATATTGCAGTAAATATAGTTCTGCATCCATATTAGAAATTGAGACCTGTCTTTTAAAATGTCCAATAACCTCTATTTTTTTTATCAATTCATTTCTTGGAAAGCGAGCATCAATCTTATAATTACCATTTTGTTCATTTCCTCCGATAACACCACCTGACAATATTCCTGACCTATTACATCTATTTAGATAGAATGCGCTAAAGCCTATATCAAACAGACTCTTAGATTTATAATCTCTCATAATTTCTTTCTGCCGCCTCCATTCCTCTACGTTAATTGGGATAGTTGATAAATAATGGCAGAATTTGTTATTATCATTAAGCACAGAACTCCAAAAAGCATATATGGGTAGGCTTGAATCATTTAAGTGAACCATTTCGATATCACCGTCAATAAGCAAATTCAAAGCAATCCCTCCCCCTCCTGCATACGGTTCAACATAGTTCGTTGAAATTCCATTACATAGGAGTACCTCTTTCACAAATGGAGAAAGTTTTTGTTTCCCTCCCGGGTACCTAAGTGGTGTCCTTGAACTTGCCATATGATCAAAAATTCATTTCCCTTAAAAGTGGAAAAACGTTGCTAAACACCATACAAATATCAGATGGGGCAACCGAAAAATCGGGATTATGCACTATTTGGTTTAGTGATGCAATCGAAAGTAGTCCATTATTTTTTCCTAATTCTGTCAAAGCGCCATGCAATATCTTTTTGTCGACTCCTTTATTAACCAAAAATTCTACAATCTTATTTAATTTTTGTTTTAGTTCAAAATCCTTCCTGTGTCCGTTATTTTCAGTAAAAGTTTTAATCTTGTTCTTTACACAAAAGACTTCTGCAGATATGTCAAACATACTTCTTAAAACAAAACAAAAAGCAATAGGAGTTTTATCTATTTTTAACTGCAAAATTTCACTTCTTAGCTCGGCAACTTTTGAGAGTTCATTACCATTTATAACCATACTTTTAAGCAAAGCTCTAACCTGTTGTGGCGTACCTAATGGATGCGCAGTACCAGATTCATTTTTACCACGTTCATGTACAATAACAGTATTATCCGTTCCGCTTGGGCTAGCGGTCTTTGTCGAACTTCCATTTTCTGCGTGCTTGTCTGTGCCAAAATCAGATGAGCTAGTTTTATCACTTTTGGGGGCAATAGTTACCAAACTCGGGAAACCATACTTTTGAAGAAAATCATTAGACTTGTCTCTAATATACTTGAAACCAACAATTTCCATTCCGATATCTCTCAGCAAATTATTAAGTTGTAAATGATATTTAATCTTAGGATACTTATTAACTAAATCTTCAATCTTAGCATACCTTACTCGTGCAGCCAGCATAGGGAGAGCTTCATCTAACACTGTTATAGGATAGTCTCCACTCCACCTTTCTTTTTGTTCTAACGTGAGATTTTTACCTTTTGAAAGATATTTTTCAAGGAGATCTAAAGAATTTTCTTTTGCTCCTTTTATATCTCTATTATACCTTGATTTTGCAATTGAATTCCAATTTTCTCTACCAGCCTTTTCACCTTTTGCATGAGTAAGTGATATAGTTCTATTTAGAATTCCTATCTCCTTATTTTCATAGATAGCACATGGCACCACACCATTTGCCTTAACCCATATCTTATTTAGACTATTAATTTTACTCACTACATCAGACGGGACCTCAAAATTATCAACTTTATATAAACCACAAATAATCTTAAGGATCGCTGTTCTCCTATTGCCTTCCCTAACTATATATTTCTTTTTATTCTTAGGATCATGAACAACAAGCAAATTCTCAGTTGGCAAATATCCCTCTGATAATATACTATTCATTACTGCAAAAAATCTATCAGGACTGATAGAAATCATGGCTTTAATTGATTCAATCTCAACCTTCTGAGATACAGTTCTTGGATTATTTAGGTCTAATAATAGATCCTTAATATTAATATGTTTAAAAGTAGGCATACAAAAAACATTTACCTTTTTATTTGATTAACATTTATTTCTCTGACCTGGTATCTTCAACAGTAACTCCCTGAATAATTTTGTAACAATACACAAATGTAGTATCATCGGTTCCTCCACCACCGTATCCTTTCATTTTCTCACCGTCTTTATTTTTGGTATAATAATCTTCAATATAGCGAGCAACATCAGGAGAAAATGCATCATAATAGAACCAACTCCCCATCTTAAAATTTGTGCTAGAGGAGCATATTTCCTCGCTTATTTCAGGAACTTTATGGGCACTTAAACGTTCAAAAACATTGTTAGTAATGCCGAAATAGTAATCTCCAAATTTCGGACGATTACCTAAAAATTTTTCCATTTCATTGAAAATACGGTTTTCAGAAAATTTCTGTTTAAAAAATGCATCTTCATCGATATTACTATTATTGCTCATAATATTAGTTTTTAAATTGAATTTCTTCACATCACATCCCCGCCCCCTAGCGGCGTATACGGTCCATCTTTGGCCTCAAAAATCACCGTTCCGTGCTCCAAAACTTCCAAAGAGTGCCATTGACCGGCAGGGATATTTACTCCATAAACTCCTGCAGCCGGTTCAAGTACAGCACTTTCTGTCATCTCTTTATTAGAATTATAGAACATTACTTTTAGTTTGCCGCGCAGAAGTACGTATGTTTCAGAAGTATGCGGATGTCTGTGTATTGGCATTATTGTTCCCGGCTCCAGCGCATTTAAGAGGCGCTGAGATTTTGAGTCAGGCGATTCATGGAAGTTGTGGTTCATCCTTAGTCGCGGCGATGCTGCTGCTGCTGTGGAGACTTTGTCTATGAGGGGTTTATCGATTAGTTGCATGGAGATTTATTTCTTAAAAGATTTTATAGTTCTCGACAGGCCGTCTACAGCTCTTACCGGCATCTTGTCTATTCCTAAAGCCGCCTTGATTTTAGCATTGCTAACTAAATAGTTCTCAGTCAGTTTACGCAGTCTTTCACTATTAAGCGGCAGATGAAGCACTGTGCCAAAAGATGCACAAGCGGAAATAAAGCCCTTGTTAATTTTCCAAATATGAGATTTCAGTCCTAATGCATCACATATAATTTGAATTAGCTCATTAGTTGAAACAGACTCATCATCACACATATGGTATATACCACTATTAATATCCTTAGTCAGGAGTCCATTTACCACATAACACAAATTCTCTACGGATGTAAAATTTCTATGATTATCAAAAGCACCTAATGGCCATGGAATACCCTTGCTTACAACACTATATAGAAGATTAAGATTGCCTTTATTTCCAGGACCATGAATCATACATGGACGGAGAATATAAACTTTTTTATCTGTTGGTTTGCTAAGTATGTATTTCTCTGCAGCAATTTTACTCTCTCCATAAGGGCCTTTGGGCGAAGGGGTTATATCCTCAGTTAAAACATCTCCAACAACTGAATCTGCGGCCGCCTTTACAGATGAAAAGAATATGAATTTATTAATATTCTTTTTCAAGAAGTAGTCGTACATTTTTTCAGTAAGCCCGGTATTGATATCAAAATATGCCTTAGCTTCTGACTGATTTTTAGTGTCATGCGCTTTGCCTGCTAAATGTATAATGGCATCTACCTCAGGGATTGCATCTGAATCCAGGTCCTGCCATGAGTACGTTTTAGCCACACCTTCCTTTTGTGGAGATACTATGTCAAGACCGTAGATTGTGCTATCCTTTTTAAGATAGTTTACAAGATTAGAACCTACAAAGCCATGAATGCCAGTTATTAGAATTTTCATTAGCAATTGTCTCCTAAAAGATTATTCGTCAAATCGACATATGACATAGTGACCATTTCTTTTGAATAAGACGATTTTATAACAGATAAACCATTGACACCCATAATCTCTAATTCTTTCTTAGATACAGAATGTAACCAAATTGCCATATTTTCAACATTTGCATTAGATGATGTATCAGAAAAAATTTTAGCACATCCGTATTTTGAAAGGAATCTTACTATTGGGGTACGCTGACTAGAACAAACAAGTAGAGGTTTTGAGCAGGCCATAATGGTATACACCTTAGATGGGAATCCTTGCATTTCCATATTTTTGTTCATAAAAATAAACTGTATATCGGAATATGACAAAACTGATGGTATCAAAGAACGGTCTAAATACGAGATAATATGTAGTTTTCTCAATCTCAATGTCTCAACGTGTTTTGTAAGATATGCTTTCATAACACCCTCTCCAATAACAAAATATTCTATATTATCATCTTTTGTCAATTCTGCTAAGGCCAATAGAGTGTCCCAATCTTGCGCATAGCCAATATTTCCTGCATAAATAATTTTAAGAGCATTATTTATTGGGAATAAGTCATTATCTAATTGATTATTATAATCAGATATTGGATGATATATAGATGTATCAACAAAATTCGGAATAATTTTTAAAATAGATTCATTTATAAAACGCTCCTTTATGGTATCATAAAACACTTGATCGATGGTCGTTACAGCACTTGATTCTTTATAGACAAATCTCTCCATCTTCTTTAGAGTTCTAAAGACTATTCCATTACTTTTCCCAAGAATGTCGGGATAAATTTCTTGAACATTATAAATTGTCTTACATTTCTTAAGTTTTGACGCAATAATATTTATCACACCAATAGTTAATGGCGGTGACGGTGATAAAATCACATCAATATTTTTGATTGATAGAATTATAAAAAAAGACACAATGTGCCAATATATAAAACCAAAAATTCGTAAAACAGTACTCTTAAATTTTTTTTGAGGAACGTGGTAAACGCTTATACCATCAAAACTACTTACCTTACAAAAACCAAAAAATTTCCACTTTAAATGCTGCTTAGCTACTTCATTCTTAATAACATTATAATGTGGTACAGTCGTGAGGACCACAACATCATACCCACAATTTTTGTATTGTAAAGCAATGTCTCTATATAAATAAGCAGTTGAAACTCCGTCCGGACTAAAGACCAAACTATGAATTAAAATCTTCTTCTTACGCTGCATAAACTATTCTGACCATACAACCCTTTTAATATAATCCGTATAAGAAATAATTATCCTCACCACTTTATCAGAAACATTTGGCATAGAATAGTCATATACAGGTCTAAAATTTCTATTTTTTAAATTTTGATTCTGCAATTCAGCAAGGCCCTGCATAACTCTCTCAGGATTTAGCCCTACCATCATCACGCTTGCTTCCTCCATCGCTTCAGGTCTCTCATGGGCTTCTCTAATGTTCAAAGCTCTAAAATTTAGAATAGATGATTCTTCGCTGATTGTGCCGGAATCTGACAATACTGCATTTGCGTTGATTTGCAGTTGATTATAATCACTTAAGCCCATCGGTTTCATCAACTTGATTTCTTTCTCAAACTTAACTCCTTCCTTTTCTATCATCTTTCTAGTCCTAGGATGGCATGAGAATATAATTGGATAATGATACTCCTTTGCAACTGAATTTAAAATAGTTACAAGATTTTTAAAATGGACCGGATTGGAAATATTTTCTTCACGATGAGCTGAAACCACAAAGTACTTACCCTTCTTAAGTTTCAAAGTATCAAGAATCTTAGATGCTTTTATCTTTGGCAGATATTGATTCAAAACTTCAAACATAGGGCTGCCAGTTTTAATAACCATATCTGCTCTAAGTCCTTCATGCAAAAGATATTCTCTTGCTATTGAACTGTAACACAAATTAATATCACTTATATGGTCAACAATTTTTCTATTGCCCTCTTCAGGGACCCTTTGGTCAAAACATCTATTACCCGCTTCCATATGGAAGATTGGAATATGACGTTTCTTAGCGGCAATAGCACACAAGCATGAGTTGGTGTCACCTAAAACAAGAAATGCATCTGGGTTCTCTTTCTCTAACACAGGGTCAATATTAATGAGTATTTGACCAGCAGTTGTAGTTGCATTGCTTCCAGCCGCGCTTAAAAAGTAATCAGGTTTTTTTAGTCCCAAATCCTTAAAGAATATCTCATTAAGCTCATAATCATAGTTTTGTCCAGTATGCACTAACACGTGTTCAATTGCTGGACTTGCATCTAGTTTCTGAAGAACACACGCCAACCTTATAATCTCAGGACGCGTACCAACAACTGTTAGAACTTTTAACTTCTTAATTGATGCCATACTATTTTACTTTATAATTTTCATTTTTGTCACATGGTTCAAAGAAAGTATCTCCGTCATTAGGGTCATACCATTCATTAATCCAAAATTGAGTGTACAATTCTTCATTACCAATATTAGTTATGTTGTGAGTATACCAAATTGGCATGTCCACGTAAGATGGTTCATTCCCATCTAAATAAAAATTCATAACCTCATCCGTTCCAATCTTTCTTAACTGTATTCTTGCTTTACCCTTTATCACTGTAAAACGCTCAATCTTACGGGTATGGAAATGATTTCCTCTTGTAATACCAGGAACAGTAGTAGAAAAGGAAGCCTGTCCTCCAGTACCAAATTTCACAGTCTCAACATATATACCTCGTGAGTCTGGATGTTGTACTAATTTCCTCGGATAGACAGATTTAAAATCCATATAACCACAGAAAGTATTGAACAAGTTAGTTTCATTCACATCGTGCAATACGGGAATTATTCCTTGTTCAAAGTATAATTTTTTAAAGTTTTCAAACAAACCAAGAATTTCTGTAACCTTCTTTTCAAAATCATAAGGAACCGGGTCCCTTTCAACCACAGGAACTGCAGATTTTTTTGTAGCTCTGATTTTATCTATTATATGCTTACATAAAGAACCAACATATATCAACCTTACAGGTGCATCTTGCAGAACTTGAGGAGTTTCACCATGGGTAAGCCGATAACAGAATGTAGCAATAAACGAATTGTAATTTGGCCTTCCAAAGGGGCCATACACATTTGGGACTACCATTCCCGTAAATGATGCATTATTGCGTTTTGCCCAATCCTCTAGTAAAGCACGGCCTTCGCGTTTTGATTTGCCATACTCGTTATCACGCTCTTCCTGCGTTGAAGAAGAAAACAAAACATAAGGAGTCACTTTCTCTGCCTCCATTGCAGAAATAAGTTGTTTGACTAATCTAATATTTGTTTCATATAAGACATTAGCATCAGGATGGCGATTCATAGCTGCAAGGTGGACTATTACATCACATTGCTTAACAAAATTTCTTAATGCTTTATCATCCTGGAAATAAGCATCTTCACAGGGGATACGCTCAAATTCATCTTTATATACACCTAAAGTATTAAAAAGATGAGTTCCGACAAATCCTGGTTGTCCAGTAATTCCGACTTTTATCATCTTACAATAATTTATTCAAGAATATCTATAACAATAGTCTTGCAATCGTACATTTTTGTCGCAATACAATACGCAATGACTTTTTTCTCAATTATCGAACCACTTGGAAACATAATTGCACCAAATTGGAATAATACTGGTGGTAAAAAGTCTTTCTCTACACTCAGTATCTCATCGCAATTTAAAGATTCATCAATTTTATAAATGTACACACATCTATCCTTTATTCCTCCACCTGGTTTATTATTCAGTATACTTGTAATAAAAGACTTACCTCTATTATCCGGCTCTACGGTGCTAGAAATAATAATATCGCCACCTACTTTAGTTCCATATATACACGAACCATTAATATCTGCTATACATTCAGATTTCCAAGCCCCATTTTCGTAATGTAACAATCTAACAGAATTGCGTTCAAATGGTGAATCTGTTGCATAAATTAGACCATTGATGGTTGGGAAACCAATGCACCCCCTAAAGGTCTGCGAACCATTTGATACCGGTAATACAGATTCAAAATTATTAGTTGCAATCCATATGTTTGCAGCAGTACCAAAGTCGCCAGTAAAAATCCACACACATTTATTATACTTATCTGGGATAATATTATGAATATGGTTTATGCTCCCAACCGAAAAAGTATATATTGGATCCCATTTATTAGTGCCAACTCTCTTATATATGGACACAGGCCTTTTCTTAAAATTTGACAAATAGCCGCCAAAAACAATCATGTCGCTGAATCCTGATATCCCTGAAATTTTTGTCATGTAAAGCGCTCTTATCCCGTGTTCTGGCATCCACCATCCAAGCAATTTACCCGACGAAATGTCATATTCATAAAAACGCTCATTAACGAAAAAAAGTAGAGTCGAATCATCTATTTGCAAAGCACTTCTAATTCCCAACCTAAAAAAACGATAAAGTAATTTTAACCTTCCAAGTATAGATTCCTTGATACCCAATCGAAGATTAACTCTATTTTCCAACTTGAGCGGAGAACCTAAGTAAAAAAGAAGTTGTCCATTTTTATAACAAACCAATCTACCATCGACTAGTTCGCATATAGGCTTGACATTTATTACTTGCATAAATAATATGGATACGTTGAATGTTTCAATCTTTTAAATTTCAGGAATTCACATAGCTCACTGCTTTTAATCACAGACACATTAATTCCACCAATTTCTTTTTCATGTAAAACACCAGAAGAAAGTAAATCTTTTCTAAAGGTTATTTCTGCATAATGTAACATTCCCCATTTAGGTCTTCTCTCTAAAATTTCTTTTTCTTGATAAAATGTATCATTGACAATTTTAAAGATCCGTTTTCTGAACCACTTATCTGCACTTATTGGCCATGGTTCTGATTCCTCAAAAACATGCATCATTGTTAAGCGGTGAGGGAATTCAACACCAAGTCCAACTATTATAGCATTGTGGTCATAACAAAACCTCCATGAGGAGTTTTTCCCATGAGGAGATGGATTCTCACCATCAATATTATATTTCATCATTTCATTGGCTAATGGACCAATCGCGCATAGTGGGTTTAATGGGAATAAACTAACAGCACTGTCTTGTCTGCACATCAAAGAGTATGGAATAAATCCAGAAATAATCAAAGATTTTTTAACATTGTACTCACAAACAAGGTTATCAATATTTGCATTGAGAATATCTTTATAACTAGGCTCCCCCTTATAACGTCTTATGACGGGCATGGCAATCGTACCACCACTACCTACCAGTTTAATCAATTCATCAATAATTTGATTAGATGTTAATCCTGTACACCTTAATGGCTCCATAGATGAATGAACTACGAGTAAACTTCCATTTTTAATCCCCTCAGACTTTAAAAAACCTAATAAATCATTAAAGTTAACATGGAGGTTGTTTGCAGGAATATATGGTGATGTGGAACCTTGCCCGATTTTCTTTAACAAAGTCGGGAACTGCCAATATACTCTTCTTATAAACAATTCAATATAGGGAGATAATGACACAACCCATTCATATAGTTTACCTATTCTCATAGTTGCCATTCTCTTATTTAACTAATGGATCTTCTCTGATCATATCTAGTTTTAATAGTAGCTTTTTCATCTCTTCGACATTTAATCTTTTTGTATTGTGAGAATGATAGTCTTCAATTTTAGCTGTATCTATATTACCTTCTGTAAAGTATTTATCATAGTTTAAATCTCTTGCATCACAAGGAATTCTATAATATGCACCCATGTCAATCGCACGTGACATTTCCTCACGTGTTACAAGAGTTTCATATAATTTCTCACCATGTCTCGTGCCTATAGTTTTAACTTCAGACTTTGAATGATATAATTCTTTAAGTGCTGTCGCCAATACATCCAATGTTGCAGCAGGTGCTTTTTGCACAAACAAGTCACCATTTGATGCATGCTGAAAAGCATAAACCACCAAATCAACAGCATCATCCAAGGTCATCATAAACCTAGTCATGTTAGGGTCAGTAATCGTAATAGGTTGCCCCGCCTTAATTTGTTCGATCCATAATGGGATTACAGAACCTCTGCTACCCATTACATTGCCATATCTAGTACAACAAATCGTTGTAATTGCGTCTGCACCAAGTTGACGCCCTTTTGCTACTGCAACTTTCTCCATCATTGCTTTGCTAATTCCCATAGCATTAATGGGATATGCCGCTTTATCTGTAGACAACACCACTACGCTCTTAACGTTATTCGCTATCGCAGAATCCAAAACATTTTCAGTGCCAAGCACATTAGTACGTACAGCTTGCATCGGAAAGAATTCGCAAGATGGAACTTGCTTAAGAGCAGCAGCAGAAAAAACATAGTCTACCCCTGACATTACACCATCCACAGAACGCTTATCACGCACATCTCCTATATAAAATTTTACTTTAGGATTCTGTAGATGGTGACGCATGTCGTCCTGTTTCTTTTCATCACGGCTATAAATCCGAATTTCCTTGATATCAGAATTTAAAAACATTTTTAAAACAGCATTACCAAAGGAACCAGTTCCACCAGTAATCAGAAGCACTTTACCTTCAAACATAGTATATCAAATTTATATTTGTTAAATCTAAATCGTTTTACTCAAAGATATTATTGAGTTCCTCTACAAAATTTTCATCATCGTATCTAATCACCTTAACACCAACTTTTTCATAATCATCAGCTAAAGTGGAATCATATGAAATCACTATATCAACTTTAGGATAATCAACTTTTCCCAATGTGGTAAAATTATATACTGACTTCAACTCGTCATAATGCGACATTGAATCCAATGGATGTGGTTTTAAGTATAAATTCAAATTTTTATTAGCACATGTTTGTAGAACTTTTATTTCTCTGCTAATATATATACCGTTACAAATAAGTAGGACATTTTTGAACCCATTATGCAAAAGTTTATTATTAGCCGTAAAGTAAAAATTTGCTCTATACCTCGCTATCGGTTTATTTTTAAATAGCGTCTTTTCAAAAATCACTCTTTGGGAGTCATCTATGTAATATGCACATTTTATGCTGCCAATCCTTATGGCAGGGATGTTCATCAATTGTTTCCCATGCTGTATCATGTATGTATTTGCATTCAAATTTCCAAATAGATGTGCCCACCTATCAATCTGATTCACAAAGAAAAAATCATTACTTTTATCGCACTTTTGCACAAAAAAGAAAACAAGAAAAAAAACGAAGGAAGAATCAGATCTAAATAAAAAATCGCGCCATCCATATTTCATCTTTTGAAAAACAGATAACTCTATTGAGTAAATATATGACTTTACTAAATCTGCCATACTAAGGCTGCAATAAATTGGTACAGAATTATAATCCTTATATTTTGTGTGGACAAAAGGTAAGGTTATGATAGTTAAATCTTGTTTCCTTAGCCCTATAGAATCAAAAAAAACAGAAATAGCCGGTTTACTAGCATTGTGTCCCAAAAAAAACTTTCTGTTTTTTATTGTGTAATGAGGACTAAATAACAAAATAAAAGAGCATACTATAAATTGTATTGTCTCACTAATAATGTAAAAAAACACTTCAAAATATGACAACATTCTGATAATAATAGAAATATTTTTTTCATACCTAGATGACATTTTCAAATACGACAGCGTCAAGCCCAATTTATAAGCTTTATACGACAAATTTGGGTCAATACCATCTTTTAAGTAAAGATTATTTACGTAACAATTAAGATACCCAAATATGTAACACTTAAGTGCTAATTTTTTTTCTGACATTACTAACATATTTTGCAGCAGCGTAACAAACTAGCAACAGTAAAACAGGAACAATTATCAAGCCTAAAGCGGAATAAAAGATCGCAGTTGCTGGTAGCAACAAAAATACTGAGGAAAAAATTAGGTGTTCTATTGGCACATACCTTTTCCCTGCTATTTTTCTCCTGATAAAAAAGTAATACGATAGCGAAAACAATAATGTTAAAAGATAGCCATAATTAAATACCATATTACACGTATACCCGTGAAAAGCACCACCATCATTTCCATAGGCAGCATCAATAGTGGAAACAGCGTCTTCGGTACTATATTGAATAACATTAAAGAATGAGAGCGCCTGATATACAAGATAAAAATCCTCCATACCATTCAGTTTTTTGCTATTATCATATTTCTCTAACTGATTGATACCATTTTTATATCCCTGCGATGCATAATCAATTATACTATATGCAATAGGATTTTTTACAATTGAATTTTGTGGTATTCTATCTGCATAATAGTCCATAGAAGAAAATCTAACAAATGTAAGTATCATAAAAAGCACAATGATGACAGCCAATGTTTTTTCCATTGCAACTTTAATACGTTTGACATATCGTGCACTTAGTGTTGCTTTAACTAGAAAGAAGTATGCCACAAAAAATAAAATATACGTCATTATTGAAGCTCTAGAATAAAAAGCAAATGCCGCAAGCAAAGATGACGACGATAAAAATAAAGCTTGTCTTGCTTTTTTAAAATTGGATGACTGGATGTAATAAAAGAAAATTGGTATTGCAAAATAGCCCAACATTTGTGTTGCAGACAAATATCTAAACAAAAAACCAAACAATGGGAAAATGTTGTACAATTCGACAAAAGATTTCTGTGTCTTAAATGCCGAAATGTCTCTAAGGTAAATTAAAACAAACAGTAGCACTATACTTGCTATCAGTAGGTTAATTCTTAAAATGAAAAACAATACCTTCCTTAATATATTCATTAGCTCAGCATTCTTAACATAAATATGTGATATATTTGAACGCCATGCAGAAAAAATCAACAACAAATTTAAATTTACAAAAAGAACATTAAAAAATGTTTTATAACTACTATACAAAAACTCACTACCAACCAAATATTGCAAAAAGAAAGAAACTGACTGTAGTAATGTAAAAAAAATTACCAGAGCACCATGTCTCCTTCCAATAAAAAGGAGTGTAGAAATTAAAATGATTTGTAATAATATAATTACCATTTGATTCTAAATCCTTTTTATAATATTTACTAAGATTTCAGACTCCTTTAGATGAAACAAGAAAGGAATAAGTAAGTAGCATGCAGCGCCGATTACAACACCAAAAATAATTTTTAATGGCACAATGCTTGAAATTTCGCTGGAAAAATAAAAAATAAAGTATAACACCAAATTCGCTAAAATGTTATATGAAATATAATGTATTTGGCTAAAAATGCTAATTTTTAGGAATATTTGGGAACACACCATCGATATAATAGCATCAAGAAAGTAATATAGTAATATACCATAACACACCATCCTCACAGAAAATGAAACTGAAACAAAAAGTATAACCACGCCCAACACCTTTTTAACAATACTTGCCTTGAAAAGGACATTAGTTTTATTTTTAATCTTCAAGAAAGAATTATTAATGTAAATCACGGGCACAAACAAGAACGCAAGTGAAAGGATTTTTAACATTTCGAGACCCCCGAGCCATTTTTCTGTTAAAATAAAAATAATCAATGGCTTTCCTAGCGCAATTAAACAGACTAGAATTGGAAATGTTAGAAATGTGGATATCCTCAATAACTTTTCATAAGAATTTAATAAATAATCTTCATTTTCCTTATCCTTGCACAATATCGGGAAAAAAACACTTTCTATTGAATACATAAAATTTGTTGTTGTGTAGTACACAACTGTTTGCATTCTATTATAATAGCCCAATATTTTTGCATTAAATGCCTTCCCCAATACCAATGAATATAAGTTGTCATATATAACTTGAATAAAATTGTTGAATAATATTTTTGACGCATACGGAACAACTGGTTTCAATTCGTTGAAAGAGAAAGATAGCGAAGGTCTCCACTTTGAAAAGATCCATAAAAATAAGGTCTGTATTAAATTTATAACCAATGACTGAAAGACAATAGCCCAAACGCCAAACCCCTTAAAGGCAAGAATAATTCCTACTGTAACACCAATTATAGAACAAAAAAAAGATATAACTGCTGTAGTTCTAAAATTAATATGTATAGCAAAGATTATTCTCTGGATATAAGAAAAAGAATAAATGATAATATTCAAACCTATAACCTTAATAAGTACGCTAAGCCTAGGGATACCATAAAAAATGGCAATTGGATTTGCAAAAAGAATAAGAATCAAATAAAGTACAAACGCGAAAAACAAATTCGTGTAAAACACAGAGGAATAAAGAACGCGAGAATTATCAACTCTATAAATCAAGGCCTCATAAAATCCAGATGCAACTATTAAATTAGCAACTTGAATGAAAGTAGTTACAATCGCCACTTCCCCAAAATCTTTTGGAGTTAAAAGTCTAGCAATTACTAGAGTTGAAACGATTTGAATCAGGCTTGGTATATAACGCTCCGTTAAACTCCATACCGTTGAATGAACGATATTTATACTCCCATCACCTTTTTTACCAAACATTCTACTTCAGACATTTAGATAAATGCGACTGAGATACTCATCGGCGAGCCAATCCCAGTCGCAAAAAAGTTAATCTTTAAGAGACCATTTACCGTTTTTGTCCTTCTGGAACAGTTGCTTATTGTAAAACTTATCTACTATAGCCCAAAATTCCTTCTCTGTATAGCCCATAAAATCACAAAAGTCTCGGACACATAAAGGATCTAACTTCCCATCATGATTATGAATTAATTTAAGCGCCTCTTCCCTTGAAATAATACCATATCTTACCATACGGGCAGAATAATCAGTTGCCGATGCGTGACCAAACTTTGGATATTTCATCCATGAATGAACTAGATATGCCCTACTATCAACTTGGTCAAAATCCTCAACATGGTGTGTGCGTCTCCATTCGTGGGTCAAGTCATGGAACCCAACGCTTTTAGCATATTCTGCATTAGCAAAGCTATTCCACTCAAGAAAGTAACTCAAGTAGATTGGGTCCAACTTTGCAATTTCATCTTTTTTGGGAGGATCAAAGAAATTCAAGTCTTTCAAAGTAACACCATCCCCAATTAATTCTTCTTTTGAGATGCCTGAAGCAACTCCGTTAAAAATCTGGTCTTTGGCCGAATAGGTCTCCTCATCACTATTTCCACCATACTCATGACTAACGTTTTCCCCATAAACTAAAAGTGCCGTATTAAACTTTAGAGCCATCCATAGGGGATATGTATATATGTATCTATCAATAAAATATGTAGGTTTACCATATTTTTCAAAGGTTTTTTTCATAATAATTTTCTGAGCTTTAATATTAGGCTTCATGCTAATAATGTCACAACCAAAAACTTCCGAAATATTCTTTATATTGTGCATACCAGCTGCTGTCATTGGGAAATTATCCTCAACAGAAACAAGAAGCGGATTCATTTTCATCACCTCCTTCATAATATGAACTTGGAAATGGCTGTCCTTTCCACCACTGACAGCAATCATACAATCATATCCATCAGGTCCATTAATGCCTCTATATTTGTCACATAACCTTTCCAATTCTTTGAACCTTGCCTTGTAATCAACTTTTTTGCGATTTTCATAGGCTTGGCAAGCTGAGCAAACTCCATTCTTGTCAAATGTTATACCTGGTCTAGTATCAGGCATAACGCATCTAGTACAACGTTTCATATAAAAAAAATAAGTTCTGTAAACAAAATCTCAATATGGTACAGAACTCTTTTAACCATGTTGAGGAATATATTTTAGAATAAGAAAATCGGTTTTCTAAATTTAAATCGCAGTCCAGCCCCCATCGACCATTAAATTGTGCCCAGTAATAAATGATGCTTTATCTGACAACAAAAAACTTACAGCCGGGGCTATTTCTTCAGGTTTCCCCATCCTCTTTAGTAGGGACTTGGCCTCATACCTCTCAATAAAGGACGGATTTTGTTTATCCTTAATTCCTCCCGGAGATACGCAATTAACTCTAATACCATACTTACCAAAATACGACGCAAGGTATCTTGAAAAGTTTATTATCCCGCCTTTGATTGCACAATATGCAGCAGGAGAAGTTCCGCCATAACCTTCATAAATCGTAAAATCATTCCCTACTACTCCATATATGGAACCAAAATTCACAATTGAACCACTCCTCTGATTTTTCATAATTTTTAAAACTAATTGGCAAAGATAAAAACAACTATTAAGCTGCCAATCAACATTTTGTTTCCATGATTCCAGCTTAACATTCTCAAAAAAATCGCCCCAGTCTTTAGTCCTTGGATATGCAACATTAGCCAAACCATCTATCCTTCCATATTTCTTAAACACAGAAGCAATAAGATTTTCAATAGAAATGTGATCTGAAATGTCAAGATGGAATGTTCCTTTATCAATGTCAGTTTCAACACTAATGTCCGCATTAATAACAATACCGCCCTCTTTTACAGCATCCTTCACAACTTCTCTACCGATTAAGCCGGCACCACCAGTAATAATAATAATTTTATCCTTAAGTATCATGTTAAACAGATTTTTAAAGTATCATAAGCATTTAATACTGAATTAAATGTAAATGCGTGATTAGATAAACATTTCAGGAAGTATTTCATTTGTTCCAAGTATGTATCAGAAATTTTCAAATTAGAACTAAAAATAGTTTCTCCCTTAAAAAGCACTTTGTCTTCCAACAGATTAACGAAAATTGTCCCATCTTCTAGAACTATTTCAAAAGTTCGCTTTGAATCACGACGGAAGTAATTTAACACTATACTAACATTAAAGTTATTATACTCCAAACAATAATTAGCATAGTCACAAGCTCTTATACCAATAGAAGATGAATTAGTCAAAGTCTTTCTAACTCTTTCAGGTATACCAAATAACCAATATATGTAATCAATTTCATGTATTAAATCCAACTGGACCCCCCCACCCATCTCTGGAACTGCACTGTAATTTTTCTTATAATCAATACCATTTCTCCACTCTGGAAGGTATGAACCACAATAGACATTTACCTCATTAATTCTAGACGAACGTTGCTGAAGCCAATCCCTAACGAACTGAATACAAGGCAAAAATCTCAAATTACATGCGACATACGTTATTATATTTTTATCAACAACATCTTTTAATACATCATCAAATTGCAAGTTATTTGACAAAGGCTTCTCAATAAACAACGGCATATTCAGTTTTATAAGAGACTTTATCGTTTCGCAGTGTTTATAAGTTGGATTAGCAATAATTGAAAAATCGAACTTATGCAAAGAAGCTTCTTTTAAAGAAAATAAATCTTCAACTCCATCCACATGAAATGCATCCCTTGAAGAACGCAACGCAAACAACGACACATTTGCATCAATAGTTTTAATAGCATTAATGTGTTTTTTTGCAATAGAACCCAACCCAACTATTAGAACTTTCATAAAGAAAAATTCAACTTATTATTCAACATTAGATATGAAATTATCTCAAAATCGATTGGATGATCCAAATCAAAACAAATGTGCGGCATAACATAAATAAGCGATTTATCAGTAATCGGCCCATTATAGCCCAAATCAAAAAACGTCCTTCTATAAAAATAAAAAGAAGCATTCATATCGTAAACTTTTGGGGCACTCTGTCTAGTCAAGACATTTGCTGGTAATCTTTTCACTTGTGCATAGTACCCATGTTCTTTCTCCTCCACCATATTGAAATATGGATTTCTGCCACACTCACTTACAGAAAATAGATTAATAGCATTTTTGTCTCTCTCAATGATTCTTAATGAGTCAGATAAATCTTGTAATGTCCGCAAAGGAGAGGTAACATCAAGGTCAAGTACATAGTCATATTTCTTACCATACGTTTTCTCTGCATATTTCACAACATCAGCGATAGCGTCAATCTTACCTGCCTTATCTGTTGCCAAATAATCCGGACGTCTATATTCAGAATGCAAACCACATTTTTCAGCAACACATATTATCTCTATTGAATCTGAGGACAAAACAATATCAACGGATTTATAAAGTTCTTTAAACTTGTTTGCAACATCAATCGTGTACTTAATTAGTGGCTTCCCATTAAGAATTTTTATATTCTTACCAGGAATACCTTTAGAACCTCCTCTAGCACAAATTGTTACTAAATAATTCATTAATTTATAAATGTTTAATTATTTCTTGAGCTTTTGCGTAATCTTCGTGTTTACCGATATCAATCCAATATCCCGTTATAGGGAAACGTATTATCTTCATACCTTTACTTATTAATGCACTCATCAAGTCCGTAGCATTATAATAAATGCCATCTGGAATCATATTGAGCAATTTCTTTTTAATTAAATAAATTCCAGCATTAGCATAATAGTTATAGGTGGGCTTTTCCTTTATGCCTTTTATATTCCTCCCTGAAAGTTCAAAAATTCCATAAGGCACTGATACTGAATATGGGACTACAGCAACTGACATATCAGCATCGTGCTGCACAAAATGAAGGAAGAAACTTTCAAAATCAATATTTGTAAATAAATCTGAATTCATAACCAATATGAAATCATTATAAAATTTCTCCACAAATTTAATAGAACCGATAGTACCTAAAAATTCAGGCTCCTCTATGCAATTCACTTTTACACCGTTACGCTCTGTATCAAAATGTTTTTTAACCTGTTCTTTCAAATAATTTACAGTTACAGAAATATGTTCAACTCCAAAAGAAATTAAAGTATCAACGTTATAATCTATAATGGCCTTATTACCAACCTTAAGCAATGGTTTAGGAGTATTCTCTGTTAATGGCCGCAATCTAACGCCCTTTCCACCAGCCATTAAAACTGCGTCTATTGGGAGAATAGATTTATTTATCTTCAAATTTACTACATCAAGTACATGTTTATTTATGTCTAGACATGGGACCAAACAAATTTGTTGGTCTCTAAATTCTTTAATTTTAGACAATGTAACCTGCTTGTCAAAATAATGGAATTTTTTTGACATAGCGAGAGTTACACAGTTTTCCAATTTTCCACCCTTAATTAAAAATCTCCTTATGTCGCCGTCAGTTAGAGTACCGATCATTCGTTCTTTTTGATTAATAACAAACAATACTAGAACATCATGAGATAACTCATTTAGCAACTTGAGCGCTTCCAAAACAGTCGAATCTTCTGCAATTAAATATTTAGAATAGTCTTTCATAATTATAAGTCATAAAAACTTTTTTCCAACACATTGGAGATATTAAATGATTTTAAAACATTAATTATTTCTCTAGTTGTGCCTTTCTTTTCATAAGGATTTTGAATAGAATTTACATTCTTAAATTTCAAACAATCTGCTAAACCATGTTTGATGCTATTTTCTGAAGAGTCACAATGAAAGACACACTTAGCAGCAATTCTCCCTTTTTGCCTATCACCTATATCAAGCGTAGGTATTCCAAAGCTAGGCACCTCAATAATGCCACTTGAAGAATTACCAACCACTGCTGTAACATACTTGAGAGCAGACAGATACCGCTGTTGTCCTAAAGACTGCACAGCCATAGCCTTGTCTTTATTTTTTTTAACATAAGAACATATCTTATCTATAATCATTCTACCATTAGTATCAGAATTAGGATAGGTAAAAATTAATTTGTAATCATTGAAAGAATCCAAGGCACCCAAAAGGTTTTGGAATTGAAGTGCAGGCGGCTCTTTTGATAAGGTCACAGGATGATATGTAACCAAAAAACACTTGTCAGAAATATTAAAGTTAAGCTTTTTCTCTAATTCCGACTTAGATAATAGTTTTATTTTCTTAATGTTTTCAACTCCAAGAGCACCAACGTTAAATACTCTATTAGGTTGCTCCCCCATTTGTATTACGCGCTTGCGATACTCCTCAGTTGAAGTAAAATGAAGATGACTCATTTTGGTTATAGCATGCCTAATACAATCATCGTAGGCACCTTCAGTTATTTCCCCACCATGTATGTGAGCTACCGGTATTTTATAAAACAAAGCAGCTGACACGGCCGCAAGAATCTCATATCTATCACCTAGAACTACAATTATATCTGGCTTCAAATCCTCATACGCATCTGCAAAACCGATAACTCCTAACCCTACAGATTTTGTTGTACCATTAGATGTATCTGAAGACAAGAGCATTTCGACCTTTTTATTAATTGTAAAGCCATCTTTTTCTATTTCACGATATGTTAATCCGAATTCAGGGGAAAGATGCATATTAGTCGCAATCACCTGCAACTTTAAATCTTTATCTGCCTTAATAGCAGCCATTAATCCACTTAGCAAACCATATTCAGCTCTACTGCCAGTAACTACGCAAATTTTTCTCATTTTAAAAGAATCAAATCATCTGGTTGATAATCTTTTATCGCCATTGAACCAATAACATTTTCCCAAAGCATTGGGGAAATACCAGTACATGGACGTTTTACTGTAATATTTTTTTCAGTTAAAATTTCTCCTTTGCAAATTTTAACTGCAGCAACAATGCTCTTTCTTGCAACTGAAATATTCTTTGCCTCAGATTGGGAAACTTTTTTAACACCATCACCAAGAGATAGTTCAATATTCCTAATTGCAGTAACCATTTCTTTTAATTCAAATGGTTCCAAAGATGCCTTATGGTCAGGACCTTCCATACCTCTATCCAACGTGAAATGTTTTTCAATTACCGATGCGCCTAATGCCACCGCCGCAATGGGAACTTCTATGCCTTTAGTATGATCTGAATAGCCGACCTTGGTGCCAAAATCTTTCTGGATTGTCAGCATAGCACTTAGGTTTACATCCTCGAATGGTGTAGGATACTGCGTATTACAATGAAGAATTGTAATTTGATTTTTTGTTACCCCAAACTTCAAAAGGACATTAATCGCATTATGTATATCCTGTTCATTACACATACCAGTCGACATGATTACAGGTTTCCCAAATTGAGCTATCTTCTTAAGGTAAGGATAATTTGTAATCTCCCCAGAAGGAATTTTCCATAGTCCGATATGCATAGAAGCCAGAAAATCAATACTATCTAGGTCAAACGCAGTTGAAAAATATTTAATTCCTTTTGATTCACAATATTTTTTTAAGGCCAAATGCTGCTCGTTAGAAAGTTCTAATTTCTTAAGCATTTCATATTGAGAATTGCTACCATTATGTGTATTTTTAATCTGATAATCAGCCTTTTTAGCAGTTTTAGAAACTAATTTATCTGCATTAAAGATTTGAAACTTAATAATGTCTGCACCAGAATCAACAGCGGCATCCACAAGTCGTTTCGCTATATCAAATGAACCATTATGGTTCACTCCAGCTTCTGCTATTATTGTCGTATGATGAATGTTCATCTATTTAAATCTTACCCTTATCGTTGCAGGATTTCCTGCATAAATGCCCCTGATATTAATATCCTTCCTAACTACTGATCCAGCAGCAATTATACAATCAGATGTTATCGAAATTCCATTCACCATAACTGATTGACTTCCAAGAAATACTCTTTCTCCGACCTTGCAATCTCCGTTAACCATCGATCCAGTTGAAATATGAGAATAATCCCCTACTACTGCATCATGCTCAATATTAGCAAAAGTATTAATGATACAACCCTTTCCAATATGAGCTCCTGCATTAATATTTGCTTGATGTAATATTACCGTACCTTTCTCAATCTCAGCATATTTAGATATATTTGCTGTCCTTGCAATAACAACTCCTAAATGTCCTCCGTTAGATAAAATTTGTTCGTGAAGGCTAATTCTTTTATCTGGATTTTTTATAAACCCAAGAGTAACGATAAAATCACAATCTTTCACATATTTTGGGATATCACCGTCAGTTCCAATTATCTTATATGATAAGACTTGTTCTCCAAGATGTTCCGGGGTGTCCAATATCCCTTTTATTTGGATCCCAGCACTTTCCGCAGCATCAATAACAGATTTGCAATGGCCACCGCCACCAACTAATACAAGAGGTCTCATTATTTCAATCTTACACTACTAGGCAAATTCACAATCCTATCAGCTAACCATTGAGTATTCTTTAACCCATCGGTTTCAAACCCACTAAACATCGGCAATCTGCTCATCAGCTCCCAAACCGGTCTAGTCATAACACCGTGGTCATTAGTATACTCCAAGAAATCCTGTTGTGCCGATTTGTCTTTAAGAATCACTACATTAAGCCAATAATTTGATTTACAGTTCTCAGGCTCAACAAAAAACTTAATATCAGGAACATTTTTGAAGAACTCAGCATATTTCTTAGCTGTCTCTCTTTTGTTCTCAACAAACCTATCCAAGTTTTCCAGTTGAGCACAACCAAGGGCTGCATTAATATTTGGCATTCTATAATTATAACCAATATGGTCATGCTTAAATTCCCAACGATGAGGCACTTTCGCCTGGGTGGTTATATGCTTTGCAAACTCTCCAAGCTTCTCATCTTGAAATAGTAGCATTCCACCACCACCAGTTGTAATGGTTTTATTTCCATTAAAGCTTAATGCCCCTATCTTTCCAAAAGTACCAGTATGTTGCCCTTTATACAAACTGCCAATACTTTCTGCCGCATCTTCCACAAGTTCAATATGATACTCATTGCAAATGTCCACAAGTTCATCAATCTTAACAGGGCATCCGAAAGTATGCATTGGCACACAAGCCTTTATGCGCCTACCATTCTTTTTGTCAAAACACTCTCCTTTCTTAACCTCAGCATTTTTTGCAAGCCACTCTCTTACAGCTTTTGGAGATAAACCAAGTGTATCCATGTCCACATCAATGAAAACAGGTACAGCTTCAATGTAGCTTAATGCGTTACAAGTTGCTACAAAAGTTAATGCTTGCGTAAGAACCTCATCACCTCTTTTGACGCCAGCAAGCATTAATGACATGTGTAAAGCATTTGTACCACTAACACATACAACCGCCTTCTTAGCTCCAGTATATGCCGCTATCTCTTTTTCAAACCTATCCACAAATGCCCCAACACTTGAAACAAATGTTGTATCAATACATTCGTTCAAGTATTTCTTCTCATTGCCAATAAAGCAAGGAGCATGAAGCGGCACCATCTCTTTGGTGTCAAATAATTCATGGATGTAATCAGTTATTTCTTTGTATTCCATATACATTACATTTTCTGGTCCAAATTCTTCCCTGTCTCAATATGCTGAAAATTAGGCAGATAATTCTCCATAGCTTTTACTACTTCCTCTTTTGTAAAACTTTGTTTTGCAAACAAAGTATTCAAATTATAAAACAAATTCTGCACCTCAGCAAGTGGCTTAGCTTTTTTATCTTCAATAACACCAAGACTCTTAAATCTCTCCATATCAAGTTTTTCTCCTGGGACATAGAACTCCTCATAATCTTTCTCACCGTTTGTGTCACTAGAAGAATAATACACCGGATAAGTCTTAGAATCCTCCGGCATTTCTGAAGCAAATTTTCTTGCATCCTCCTCTGATTTGCAATACCTCACTTCATATCCTTGAGCTTTTAAGAAACAATCACATATATCTGAGAATGTCATCATCTGCTCTTCTTTCAGTTTAGGGAAGAATATCTCCCTATTCTTCCCAAGAATGCAAGCCAGCATACAAATCTGACCGCTCTCCTGTGGAGAAACAAAAAAACGCCTAACATCATTAGGCGCAGCAATAGGTTGCCTCTTCATCATTCGTTTTACTATACCATCAAGAAGGGAACCATTTGAAAATGCTACATTTGCAAAGCGAGCAGTACAAACGTTAAATTTGTCTGAATAAGCCATTATCATATCTTCCATTATACGCTTGCTAGCACCCATGACATTTACAGGATTGGCAGCTTTATCAGTTGATACACAGAAGAAATGTTTTGGGGGAAATTCAGTAAGAAGATTCAGTAATTTACTGGCATTAATTACGTTATTCTCAATTAAAGCCTCAACAGAATATTGGTCTTTCTCACTGCGAACATGTTTGTGAGCAGAAAAATTTGCAACTATATCAAAACCTTTTTGGGCTCTAAAGATCTTTTCAAATATCGGATTAGCATAACTGATTGGATATGTCTTATAGTCTTCAGGGACATACATTCCCTCTGTTGAGCGCAAATCCCTGGTCAGTTCAGTTAATTCATTTTCAGATACATCTACAACGTAAAGTTTAGACGGTTTGAATGGAAGAATGGCCCTTATAAAAGACGAACCGATTGAACCAGCTCCACCTATCACTAACAAACTTTTTCCTTCAACTTCCTTTCTAATCTGCTCTTTGCTTGTCTCAATATCGTCAGCAAAAATGCTTTTCGGACGATGAGTTATGTACTTGATAATAAAATTGTCTATATTAATCATTTGCCCTTATTGTTTTAACTTTGATAATCTGCTTTTTGCCGTTTTTCACAACACATTCACACTTCTTCTCTTTCAAAGCCTTAATAAACTTCCCTATCAAATCTTCTCACCTTTCCAGTCAGAACTACCTCATAAACAGCAGCTACTAGCTCCTAAGCACCTGCAAATGAAATTACCCGGGTCAACGCGCTCCGGCGAGAATCCCAGGTAAAAATCTTTTCCTCATTTAAGACCGGTCTTTTCAAAAATAGGCTTTTAAGTTTTATCCGCTGCATCTTTATCATCCTGCATCTCTTTCTTAACGTATCTGGCCACAAGCAGATATAAAATTATCAGGACACCGCCAACAAGACCTCCTGTAACCGTTCCTTTTATTTTACCTAGTTTCTGTTTTTTCAGAGGTAATTGCGGGGTATCTATTATCTGCACAAGAGGTGTTTCCCTTGCCATATCCAGTTTTAACGTTTCCAAATTTTTAAGAACTTCCGCATATACCGTTCCGTACAGTTGGGCATCAGTCTGCTGTTTTATCTTTGGTACGGCAACGTATTGCATTGCCATATTCATGTTCACCTGTGATACCGCAGCCCCTTTATACAATGCGGCATCGTAGAGCCGTTTTACAGAATCGGCAGTATGCTGCATCATTGAGATATTAGCCCTGCTCTGTGCCGTCTTGGTCTCTCTGTAAAAGCTGTATGTCTGGTCCATCAAATTTTCAACAAACAATTTTGCAAAGAGTTCATCCCTGCCGGTAAAATTCACATTCACAACACCGCTCATCTTATTTATCTTTGCTACGGAAAGGGCCCCGGATTTACTCATAGTATTGTATATCATATTAATCACGCTATCTTGTACTCTCGATAGTGACCGTGCTTTTTGCCCTATTGGAAAAGAGAGGCTTCTCAACTCTTTTTTCTTTGAACGTTCCCAGCCTTTGCGCATCTTTGTAACTGATATGTAAGCCTCTATGAGGTTCTCCCTTCTTCTTCCATAGTTTACGGGAGTCAAAAGTGCTTGTTCAACCGCTCTTTGAGACTTTATTATCTCTATAAGGTTATCTCCGCTAAAAGCATTCGCACTTCCTCCCCCTATATCATATCCAAATGAAGAAGCCAAACTCGCCAGACCTGATGCACCGGTACCTTTCTCCATAAGAGCAAAAGAGAGATGCGCGGTATATTTTGGCTTTGAGGTTAAAGCAACCGTCAAACCTATTGCCGCTCCTCCAAGTCCGAATATGACTATCAAAACCCACCTGGCCAACAGATACTTCCACCACTCTTTGGCTATGCGGACCATGTCCTTTAGAGACAACTCGGTACTCTCGGTTCCTTCAAAGTTTTCTTTTTCCAAATCTTTATTCTCCATGGCTGTTTACTTAAGTATGGACACTATTAAAGCTGCCGCCGTTATAAGAGCCGATATCATGGAAACCGTCTCCGCCGTGGTCATTCTTTCCTTTATTTCTATAGGTTTTTCAGGCACTATTATCTTGGCACCCGGCGTAACACTTGGATAATTTCTTATCCAGAACACTCTCTTTACGCTTTTTACCGTTCCGTTTGCATATAGTATAAACGCATGGTTTTTATTGGCCCTGTCTGAAAATCCTCCAGCCCTGTTGACATAACCTTTCAAAGTCATACCCCCCCTGTATCTTACGTACGTAGGGAACAACACAGATCCCATAACTCTGACGGTCTGGAGCTTTCGCGGTATATATATTGCATCTCCGTCCTCTAAATACAGATCATCGTCGCTCCCCGGATTAGCAATTATTTTTTCCAAATCTATGCCCACCAGACTTTCGTTATCAGACAAACTCTTTATGACTTCAGAACCGGATAATTCCTGCCTTACGGAATCGGCTTTCGAATAACTCTTTACGGACATGCCCTGTGCTCCAAGAGCTGTAGCATTCAATTTTGCGGTAGTTTGGGAAATAAGTTCTTTTTTTATATTCTCGGTTGCAATATCATTCAATTTGCGCTCCATACCGGTAGCGCTCTCTTTGCGTATCAAATATGCCCCTTCGGGATATGCATATTCCGTAAAACCTCCCGCCCTGCGTACAAGACTTGATATTCTTTCAGTTTTTTCGGTTATATTATAATTTCCCGGAGTTACGACCTCCCCTTCAATCCTTGCAACTCTTATGGGTTCGTAACCCGATATATTTCTCACTATCACCTGATCCCCGCTTTCAAGCGTCATATCATTACTATTGTCTTTTATATTCAGGTTCTTATCCATGGCAATTTTAAATACCACGCTTTTTTCCGGAGAAGTAAATAATTTTATAGGATCTTTTATTATCCTTACAAGTTCTATGGAATCCGTAGAGGCCTGCTCTGTAAACCCGTGCGCCATTGAGATAAGGTCTTTAACTGTCATCTTATCAATTAGTTTGTAGCTTCCAGGAGTAAGCACGGCACCCCACACTCCAACGTTCTTTTCCTCAACAAAATCCTTTAAATACTCCACCTTCACATAATCGTCCTTTTTTAAAGATATATCACTATCTCTCCCACGGACAATGTTGCCTATATTAAACCCAATTATCTCCGGAACGTCATTAACTCTCTGCCTGGTTATGTATGCAATTCCAAGATAGGCGTCATCCCGCAATCCATCCGCCTTTTTTATAAGCTCTCTCACGGTTGAACAGGAATCCGTGGAGTATACGCCGGGTCTGTACACGGCACCTGCAAGAGTAACCCTATTGTTGTATTTGTCATAAATACCGGAGACACTAACTTCATCCCCGGATTCCAATTTGAAAGAGTTCATCATCTCTCCGGTTACTTCCGCCACTGTTTTTTCCTTGCCCTTCAGTCTTATGACGGTTATTGCGGATGTGTTGGCGATATCGGTAAAGCCTCCGGCATAATTTATCAGGTCAGACATCGTCTCGCCGGAAAGAGTTTCAAAAATTCCCTGCCGCTTAACGGCCCCGGATATTTTCACTCTGGTCTTGTAGGGTTCTACTTTTATTATGTCCTCATCAAACAATTGAACATTGTTCTTAAGCGACCCTTTCATCAGATAATCGTATACGTCTATCTCCGCTACAACCTTGCCCCTTCTTATCACTTTGATGTCTCTCATGGAACCATTCTCGCCCGGTCCTCCGCAAGCATAGAGAGCATTAAATGCGGTGGCAAGAGAAGGCAAGGTGTAAGTCCCTGGCTTGTAAGCTTCACCTATCACCGTAACACGTATGCTCCTTATGCTGCCAAGAGATACGTTGACTTTGGTTCCTCCCCCTATGCCGGTGTAAACAGCTGACAATCTGTTCCGTATTATCTTAGAGGCTTCGGAAATCGTTATGCCTCCAACTTTAATAGGGCCTATGTTTGGGATTCTTATGAAGCCTTCAGTATTTACCTTAAGTCTGTAATTGGCTTCATATAAACCGCTTATATCTACTATTATTTCATCGTAAGTACCCAGTACGTAATACGGCGGAGTTGGTATATTAATGTTTGGTTCAAAGGTAAGATTCTGCTTTCCAAATAGATAACTTCCAAACACTCCGTTAACGGATGATGCACCCCCTGCAACCTGTGACACAGGACTTGCCGTTGTCTGGGCAACCATGCGCTCTTTAACTGCATTCCTGACTGCGGCCGTGTCCGCGGCCGTTGCCTTTCCGGTTGCCATATATTGTTTGTACGCCTCTACCTGATCCGGGGATAATTTGCTCAAATCCACGTTGTTTTGTGCGGCCACATTAGCTGCGGCGAAGAGCAGCGGCGCCAGAAAAATGAATATTCTTTTAATTTTCATCCTATAAATTTTATCCGTTTATATGCCAGTTTACTTGCCAGTTTTTTTGCCTATCTTTTTGCCCGTTTTGCTTGCTTTGCTTGCTTCACAAAACTTCAATATTTCCCCTCTCCTTCAACCCTTTGGTAACGTTTTTGGTATCGAATATTGCCTTGGCGTTCTTCTGAACAAAAGCATAATCGATTTTGGTATGAGCTGTCGTGATAACTACTAAATCTGCATTTTTTATAAGTTCCGCCGTCAAAGCTTTCTCGCCTTTCCTAACGTTCCCTTTATGCTTATACTCAGGAACATAAGGGTCATAATATGTTACCTTGGATCCGACTTTTTCAAACTCCTCTATAACTCTTATGGCCGGACTCTCGCGATAGTCATCAATGTCCTGCTTGTATGCAACGCCCAGCACAAGAATCTTTGCACCGTTAAGGGCTTTTTTGAATCTGTTCAGAATCTGGCCGGCACGCTCTACGCAATATTCCGGCATCCTGTCATTTATCATCATGGAAGATTCTATCATGGAGGTATGGAAACCGTACTCGCGCGCCTTCCAGCTCAAATAGTAAGGATCCAGCGGTATGCAGTGACCGCCCAAACCGGGCCCCGGATAAAACGGGGTAAACCCAAACGGTTTTGTCTTTGCCGCCTCTATCACTTCCCAAAGGTTAATGTTCATTTTGTGGCAAAGCATTGCCATCTCATTTATCAAACCTATGTTGATGTTCCTGTAGGTGTTCTCCAGAATCTTATCCATCTCGGCGACGGCCGGACTGCTCACCCTGTAAACCTTCCCCTCCAGAACAGCCTCATACATAGCGGCTATCACTTCCTGAGCATCTTTGCCTATGGCACCCACAACCTTTGGGGTATTCTTTGTTTTGTAGATCAAATTACCAGGGTCCACACGCTCCGGCGAAAATCCCAAGTAAAAATCTTTTCCGCATTTTAATCCCGACAGTTCCAATATTGGCTTTATAAGTTCTTCCGTAGTACCGGGGTATGTTGTGGATTCAAGAACAACCATCATATTGGGATGGATATATTTTGCAATTGATTCCGCGGATGATTTTACATAACTGATATCCGGTTCCTGGTGTTCATCCAAAGGTGTTGGTACACAAATGGCTACAAAGTCCACGTCCTTTATGAAGGAAAAATCTTCCGTAGCCCTAAGGCGTCCCTCCTTGACCAGTTTTTTAAGATCCGCATTGACTACATCTCCTATGTAGTTGTGACCTGCATTTACGGAATCAACTTTACTTTTCTGGACATCAAAACCTATAGTTTTGAACCCCGCCTTTGCCTTCTCCACGGCAAGAGGAAGACCTACATAACCAAGCCCCACAACCCCTGCAACGATTTTCCTTTCTGCTATTTTGTCAAGTAAAAATTGCTTCATGTTTTTTCCCGCACCCCCTTCTTGAGTTCTCTTTCCGGCACAAACGTCCGCATCACTTTTGATGCCCTTTCCGGCACAAACTTCCGCGTCACCATTGATGCCCTTTCCGGCACCTTGATTTTTTGTCATAAAATTATATATTCTTTAAATCCTTGTTTCTTACTTTTCACTTTACTTTACTGATCACTTTCCACTTCCTACTTCTCCAACTTTTTACTTCTCCTAATTTCTATTTTTTTATTTTTCTACTTTGTCATTTTTCTACTTTTTTACTTCCTACTCTCTACTTCCTACTTTTCTATCTTTCTGCTTTTCCTACTTCCTACTTTTCTATTTTCCTACTTTTTTACTTTCTATCTTCTTTCTGCTTTTCTATATTCCTACTTTCTACTTTTTTACTTTTCTGCTATTCCCTCAACTCTCTTGTTGCTGTATCCCCGGGTAAATCAAAAGCCTGCCGCAAATCTGTCGTAAAAACAGATACAGCCTCTCAAATAAACCGAATCGCCTGCACCGCTTAAACAGCAGTAACAAAAGACCCCCCTTGCCAAGAACGCAAATATACAAAAAGTATTAGAAAAACTATTAAAAAAAATTTGTGCGGATAAGCTATCCGATGTTACTAATAAATTACCGAGTACAACTTATTATCACTGACAAGAAAGTACCAAAAACACATTTGAAATTTGCTATAGGTATTTTTACACAGGTAGGCAGGAGAAATGAAGCAGTTGTAGCTCAAGGTGAATATATTTTTACATAAAACGGAAAAGATTTAAATATTTTTTGCAAATAGTATTACTTTTAATACATTTGCAAAAATTAAATAGGAGGGGAAGATGGATGAAAGTAATTAAGTGTTCGGCTATTATAAAGGCCTTGATAGACGATGGTTGGGAGCAAGTGGCGTGCAAAGGGAGTCATAGACAATTTAAGCATCCAACAAAAAATGGGAAGGTTACGGTAAACGGCAAAAAGTCCACTGAATTTACCGGAGATGTATTAAAATCAATAGAAAAACAATCGGGCTTAATTTTTTAAAAACTATAAAAATGGTAACGGTTAAGGTAAATGTTGAAACAACGCAAAATGGATTTTGCGCATCAATTGATCTTTTGCCCGGATGTGTTGTCAGCGTTAAAGGCAATATTCTAAAATTAAAAAAGGAAGTTCAGTCCAGCATAGATTTTTATATTGAATGTGCAAAAAAGGATAAAGAAAAATATCCAAAAGTATTCGATGGAGATTATACATTAAGATATTCACCTAATAATATTAGAACCGCTTTGAACTTATATAAGGGATTGGTCTCTTTATCAGCTCTTTCGCAAATAAGCGGTATTAATCAGAGGCAATTAAGTCATTACCTAAATGGCACTAGTAATCCCAGAAAAGAACAGGAAGAAAAAATTATCTGTGGGATGCGTGAATTGGGAAAAGAATTGCAAATGGTTTAATTGGGATTGATGAACTAATATGGAATAATTTGCGGTCTGCATCGCAGGCATAAAAATTGCTAACTTTGGATGTGGATTTTTGACCAATGGCATTTTGCCAAATTTAATTTTGGATTTGTAATTTTTTGCTTATGAGAAGATTATGCATTTTGGTTTCTGCTGCGATGGCCGCAGGGCTATTGGTTGTCGGGTGTGCGCCGCAAGCCATGTTTTTTAACGTAGATGTGAAGGACCCGAGTTCTTATGATCTTGATCCTCAAGACCGTAAGGTGTCTGTGATTGCACTGACAGAAACACCGGCAAAAAACGAAACCGTCGAGAGCAAGATGGTGAAAAACATTGACAGTTCCGGTATTGCCAATGTGGCGATGGGTGTTGCCGCTGATTATGAGAAGGGTCAAGGTCTCGACAGTGCAAGTGTGGCGGTGTACACAGTGCCTAAGAGCGAGTTCAAAGGTTTTCCGAGTTATTTTAACAAGGGAGTTA
>Ga0268357_100513_pt1 | contig 48223 bp, 43 predicted proteins | sample BioMet10_FD_192466 | JGI IMG/M metagenome (GOLD analysis project Ga0268357, IMG submission 192466) | Sewage microbial communities from Oakland, California, United States - Biofuel 10 (Illumina Assembly) | ecosystem: Engineered > Wastewater > Sewage > Unclassified | place: USA: California... | reverse complement strand
GAGTTGTCCGTCCCTGTTCGGCCTTATATGAGGTTTCTGTACGTCGGTCCAAAACTTTGCCCGCCAGGACTCTTCGCCCTGACATCCGGCTTCCTTCAGATTCCGCCTCGCGGCGGACACCCTTGCTTTCGGCTAACGCTTCCTGCTACCGAGCGCGTAGCGGACTTGCACCGCCAAGATATCGCCCATGCCGGGCGCACTACTAAAAAAAGGAAACAGAATTTCTCTGTTTCCTTTTTTATTTTTTATTCCATCCCAGCCAAGACCTGGCCCAGGATTTCCTTCATCTTCTCCGAGGTATCACCCGGAGCAGCCTCATATACTTTTTCGTCCCCCTTATAGAAGGTTGGTACGTAATAATAATCATATTTCTCGGCTTCTTCCGGATGCCTGGTCTCATCAATCTGATTGACCTTAATCTTCTTATATTGCGGATGTTCCTGCATCAGCTGGGCCAGTACGCCTGACGCCCGGCGGCAGTAAGGACAGCCCGGCATGTAAAAGAACTTTAACTCCATGGTTAAAACCTCCTTTGTTTTTAGCATCAGTGTTAACGCTTGTCTTTATTATACTACTTCTGAGGCGTTAATGGTAATAGTATTTAAAAGCAATTGAAAAATTTAAAAATATTTTCTGTTTCTGCCTTGGCCGTGACAATGGCCCTTCCACTGATTATATGTTATAATAAAGCCATAAATAAAAATAGAAGTTTCTCTCTCAAACTTAAGAAAGAAGGAACAACCATGGATTTTATGAAGGAAGCCATCGCAGAGTCCGGTAAAAACCTGACCACCGGCCAGGGCGGACCTTTTGGCGCCGTGGTGGTTAAGGACGGCCAAATTATCGGCCGGGGCCACAATGAGGTTATCAAGAACAACGATCCCACCTGTCACGGAGAGATGCAGGCCATCCGTGCTGCCTGCCGTCATTTGGGTACCTATGATTTAAGCGGCTGTGAGCTTTACACTTCCGCTGAGCCCTGCCCCATGTGCCTGTCAGCCATCATCTGGGCCAACATTAAGACAGTCTACTACGGTAACAGCGCCAAAGATGCCGCTGCCATCGGGTTCCGGGACGATTTTATCTATAAGTTTATCCAGGGCGGCTGTAAGGAAACATCCATCTTAAAGCTGCAGCAGCTGGACCGGGAGGAAGCGATTAAAATTTTTGAGGCCTATAAGGCCAAGAACATGACTATTTATTAAAAATAACTTAATTTGATAATTTAATTAGAAGGAAGGGTTCTTCATGAAACGTTCTTTATCCAGGCTAATTACGGTTACGCTGGCTGCGGCCAGCGTTTTAAGCGGACCTGGCTGGGTCCTGGCCTCCGGTTCTTCTACGGATGCAGCCGGCAGCACTGCCGCTGCCGGCAAAGCAGCAGCCAGTCAGACCGTTACCGCCGCCGCGGCAGAAACAGCTGAAGCCGGCGCCTTAAATTCTACCGCGCCCCTCCAGGTCACCCAGACCAAGAGGACCCGTCTCCAGACCCCTGCGGCCACCCTGGTACTGACCCCGGAGGATTTTAAGCGGGGCGGCTACAAAAGCGTAGTCGAGGCCCTGGAAGACTGCCCCGGCATCACCATCAGCCGGCCCGGTTACGGCGACGGGGAACAGCGCATTTTAATCAACGGCGACAGCCGGGTGGTAGTGCTGATGGATGGCCGCCGGCTGAACATAGAAATGGGGGCTTCCGCTGGCAACGGCAACTTTGATGCCTCCACCATCCCGGACCCGGAGCTGATTGCTAAAATTGAAATCATCAAGGGCGCTTCCGGTTCCATGTACGGCGCAGGAGCCGTAGGCGGCGTCGTCAACATCATCACCAAGAGGGCGGACGGCAACTACGTGAAATTAGACGGGGCCGTGGGCCAGCTGCAAACCTATAAATACCACGGCACCTTGAGTGCCAAACGTGGTAAGTACGGCCTTTTAATCACCGGCGGCACCTACCACCAGAAGGATATGCGCTACAAGGATTACGGCTCCGGCGAGACCGAGACCTTTGACTCCACTAAGTGGGAACTGGACAGCTTTGGCGTTAAGCTGGACCGGGAGATTGGGGACGACCGTCTTCTGACCCTGCATTATCAGCACAGCTTTAAGGAAGGGCGCACTCCTGAGTCGGTGCTTTATCCGATTGTCGGCAAAGAGCTGGAACTGCTGAGCAATAATATCAGCCTGCGCTACGACTGGAACAAGGATAAACCTAACGCAGGTTATGCCCTCCTTTACCACACCTATTTAACCGGCCGCAATAAGTTTCCTTACGGTTTTAACTACTCTAACGGTTTTAACTACTCTGATACCTATGTGACCAACGAAAACCGCAACGGCCTGGACCTGCAGCAAAATTTCGCCTTGAGTCCCAAAAACACCCTGGCGGTAGGTGCCTCCTGGCGTCATGTCGCCATTGACGATGACCTCTTTAGTGATGGCGAAAAAAGAAGTATCGATAATAAGGCGCTCTTCCTCAGCGATGCCTGGAACTTTACCAAAGATTTTTCCCTGACCAGCGGCCTGCGCTACGACCATTACAACACGGTAGGCGGCAAGACCACCGCTTCCCTGGGCCTGAATAAGCAGTTGGATGCTTCTTCCCACCTTTACGCCAACTGGGGAACCGTCTTTAATGTGCCCAGCAGCTCCATGTTATACTCAAACGGTTTTATGCCTTACGGGTACTCTGGTTTTTTCTACCATGATAATCCCGATCTGCGGCCGGAAACCGGCTATACCTGGAGCATCGGCTATGGCAAGCAGTTTGATGCCAAGACGGATTTAAACCTGTACTACTTCCAGATCCATCTGAACGATGCGTTGGTTTGGACCAACGATAACGGTTATTTTAGTACCTTTGAGACGTTCAACGCCAACAGCGAAAAAAAGCAGGGCATCGTCCTGGATTTAAGTCATAAGTTCTCCGACCGGTGGAAGGGCACCTTCTCCTACAGTTATACGAGCATAAATTATGACTTCGGCCTGGAACCGCCTTTCACTATAGAAGATTTTAACCTGCACCTGTATCCCCATCAGTTTAAACTGGGGCTGGATTATACCTTGAGTAAGCTTAAGGCCGGCTTAAGGATCCGGGCGGCGGCCGGCGGTGATACCAATTATAACGACAGTAACTGGGGCAGCTGCTTCGCCAACAAATCCTATCTTACCATGGATTTAGCGCTGAACTATCAGTTCAACAAAGACTGGACCGTCTACGGCAAGATTTATAACCTGACCAACGCGGCCTATGCTGAGCAAAGCGGCGTTGACAGCGGCACCAATATGTACCCCATGCCCAGCCGCTATTTCGTAGTAGGCTTGCAGTATCTGTTCTAAGGGAAAGTTTAAGCCTAAACCGTAGCTCTAGGGCTGAAGCTTAAGTCAAAACCTGCCTTAAATGGCAGCCTGCGCTGCTGCAAAAGTAAAAAAACAACGACCTGCCTTACCCGTACCGGGGAGACAGGCCGTTATTTTTATAGGCCTTATCTTCTTAGCCTATTATTTACCTCTTGAGCTCATCTTTAGGCTGCACTTATAGGTTTTCTTTTACAGCGCAGGCAGAACCTCTCTGATGATAAAGTCCCACAAATCATGGTCGCAATCCGGTCCCAGTCTAGCGGCCAGCGCCCTGGTTTCCTCCGCGGCGTCTGCCGGGGCCACGCCGCAGTCAGCCCGCCGCAGCATCTCGTTATCGTTGGGGTAATCCCCCGCCGCCACTACCAGGCGCCCGGCGTTTTCGGGCAAAGCCCGCAGCACTTCCATCATGTTGCCCTTGGACACCTGGGGTCCCACAAACTCCAGGTAGTTCTCCGCCGAGTAAAAGTTATTGAACACCGCCGTCACCTGCAGCCGTTCAGCCAGGTCCCGCACCTGTTCCAGCTTCTCGTGGGGTGCGCAGACGAAAAACTTGAGCCATTCCAGCCGGGCCACCTTCTCTAAGGAGGCATGATGATAAGAACTGTATTCGGCGGCCATCCGGGGGTCGTCGTACTGCTCGTCGCTAAGGATATAACAGTCCTTAGCGGTATAAACTTCTAGGCACAGCCCCGGCAAAGTTTTTAAACAGGTCCGGACAAAATCCCGCCACAGCCGCCCTTCCAGGGGACAACTTTTTAAGACCTGACCGGTGGTCAAATCCGCCAGCAGGCTGCCGTTATAAAAAATACTGGGCGAATTTACCGCTACGCCCTGCAGATAATCTTTGGCATTGTCCGGCGTGCGCCCGGTAGCGATAGCAAACCGGCCGCCCCCGTCCACGAACTCCCGAATCGCTTTTTTATTGGCCTCGGAAACTGTTTTAGCCGAGGTCAGCAAAGTGCCATCCATGTCGCTGACCAGCAAAAAGTCCTTATAAGGTCTCATCTTTTTCCTCCTGAGTTTGTTTATTTTCCTCCACCTGCTTAGCCTCCCGGGCCTATTTATCTTCCTGCACCTGCTTATCTTCCTGTTGCCAGATTCCCCCCAGACGGTTCATAAACTCCCGGGGCGAGACGTGCAGATATTTTTTAAAAACCACGCAAAAATTCTTATAATCCCCAAACCCGTTCTGCTCCGCCACCTCATAGACCCGGTAGGTCCCGGTCGCCAGCTGCTTCACCGCGTGGCGCAGCCGTTGTTTGGTCAAAAGTTCCCCAAAGGTCTGGGTACAGCTCTCCTTGAACTTGCGGCTTAAATAACTGGGACTGACCTGCAGCTCCTCCGCCAAAAGCTCGATGCTCAGCCTCTCCCGAAAGTCCCGGCGGATCCGCTCCAGACAGGTGCGCACATAAGGGTTCAGGTTATCGGCCTGCAAATAAGCCTGCCAGTCGATGAACTCCTTAGCCTCCTGCTCCAGGTCCGGCTTGCTCTCCCCGGTTTGGGACTCCCGATTTTTCTCCCGGCCCTTCTCCTGGTTCAAACGGGCCATCAGGCGGGCCAGCTCCTCTTCCTCCACCGGCTTTAAAAGGTAATCCGCCGCCTGCAGTTCAATCGCCTTCTTGGCATAGTCAAACTCGGCGTAGCTGGTCAAGAAAACCAGCCGGGGCAAGATACCCTGCTCCCGGGCCGCCTCGGCCATGGCAATCCCGTCCAGCTTCGGCATGCGGATATCGGTCAAAACTACGTCTGGCCGCTCCCTGGCTAAAAGTTCCAGTCCGGCCTGACCGTCCTCCGCCTCGCCTACCACTACGCAGTCCATGCTCAGCCAGTCCACGGTGCAGACCAGCCCCCGCCTGATAATCTCTTCATCTTCTACGATGACCAGCCTCAGCATGGCGTCTCTCCTCCTTTATCTGCCCGGCACACCGGCAAAACCATCCGCACCCGGGTGCCGCCGTGAGGCGGACACTCCAGTTCCAAACCGTAGGCCGTTCCGTACATAAGCTGGATGCGGCGGTGAATATTGTAAAGGCCCGTATGGATCGAAGTATTTTCGCCCTGCCGGAGCAGCTGCTGCAAATGCTCCAGCTGCTCTTTTTCAATGCCCAGGCCCTGATCGGTAATCTCCACCCAAAGGCGCCTTTCACCCAAGGGACCCTTATCTAATTGGCCTTCATTTAAGCGGCCTTCATCTAAGAGGTCCTTATCTAAGCGACCCGGCTCCAGGCTGTCATCGCCCAAACGTCCCGCCTCCAGGCGGACCTGGGCCCGGACCTTAATCTGCCCTTCGGCATCGGCTCCGTACTTGACGGCGTTCTCCACCACCGGCTGCAAAAGGAGCTTGGGCACCAGGCAGTCCAAAGCTTCCGGGGCTACCTGCGCCTGATAATCCAGACGGCGGCCGAATCTTTTTTGCTGAATCAGCAGATAATTAGCCAGATAGGTCAAATCATCCCGCAGGGTCACCTGTTTGATGGTATTGTTAATACTGTAGCGCAAAAGGGCGGAGAGGGCCAGGACCATCTGCCCGGCGGCCGCAGGATCTAATTTAATCATGAACTTGATATTTTCTAAGGTGTTAAAGAGAAAATGCGGGTTAAACTGCGATTCCAGCTGCCGGATTTCTGAGACCACGTTAGCCCGGGCCTCCGCCTCGTTCAAGGCCATCAGCTCTTTCAGGCTTCTGACCATCCGGTTATATTCATCGGCAATCTCTTCAAACTCGTTGCCGGTATGAATCTGCAGCTTATAATCCAGGTTGCCCTGCTTCACGGCCCGAAAGGCCGCGGTCAACTCCTCCACCGCCTGCATCTTGCTGCTGGTTTCCCGCTTTAAGCTAAACAGGATGATGGGGAGCATCAAAAGCAGCACTCCCAGCAAAATAAAGATTCCCGTGGTAAGCTGCATGATCCGGCTGCCGATGGGAACAAAGGAATAGAGGGTAAACTTATCCTGCCAGAAAGCCTGCCTCGTCATATAAAAGGACTGCTCCTGTACCGAAACCACTCCGCTCTCCTCCGCCAGCTCCGGCAGCAGGTTTTTAAAGGGTACGTCCTTAAACAGCCCTAAAGTTGAAACCGGGGTATAACCGAACTCGTCCAAGAGCACGAACTGAACCTCCGGGGAAGCAATCCGCCGGGTCAAGAGCTCTTCCGGCAGGGCAAAGACGATATAGCCCTGCAGACGTCCTTCCTTTTGCAGCGCCCGTCCGATCAGCAGGTTCCAGTGCTCCGTCCCCCGGTCCTGGGCAAACTCTATCAAAGTATTGGGCCTAAGCTCCATCCGGTACAAAGCGCCCCAGCGGCGCACCGGGCTCTGAAGGGTATCCTGCCGGGGCAGCGGGTTAGCCAGGATGATGTCCCGGTTCTCGTCCAGCAGATAAAAATAGGGATAATCTTCCCGCAGGTTAAGCTCGTGATAAAATGCGGCATAAAATTCCTGGCGTTGTTTTTCGCTGCCCGCCAGTTTAGTCATGTCGGCCCGGGCGATGCTCTCCACCCGGTCCTCGTAATCGGTCAGGGTCTCGGTAAGGATCTGCACCGCCTGCTCTCTTTTGTCGGCGCTGAGGCGCACCACGTTCCTGTTCCAGTAAAAACCGGCCAGGCCCATGCAGATCAAAGCCATGATGACCACCGGCACCAGGGCGTACTTAGTCAGCGCCACCCGCACCTCATCTTGTAAACGCCGCATGCCGCCGCCCCCTTTGGTTTAAGTATTTCCTTCATTATAACATATAGCACCAACCGGCGGCTAAAAACCTGCCCCCGTATTTAAAAAACCGCTGCCCGCCAAGCGGCAGGCAGCGGCTTTATGAACTTATCAGTCGACCTCCGGCCGAAGCTTAGCTTTGGCCGGTACCGCCGCTTCAACTGCACGCGGTTCAGGTCCTGTTACTGTACGCTGGCGAAAATATCCTTAAACTTATCCAGCCAGGCCTTCTTATTCTTGCCAACTACCTGCTCGTCGTCCTTAATAATCTTAATCTTATCCTTGGACTCCAGGCCCTTGGGAGCGGCTACGTCGTCCCGGACACTGCGGCGGTGCAGTTGGGCGGTAATCAGGCTCTGAGCCTCTTTACTGGTGACAAAATCGATAAACTTCTTGGCGTTCTCCAGATGTTTGGCGTTCTTGATGATATAGATGCCATCTGGTTTAGAGATGACGCCTTCCTTCATGTAAATGACCTTGATGGGAGCGCCGTCCGCCACGTACTTAGCGCCGCCTTCTTCAAAGGTGCAGCCTACCGTATACTCGCCGTCGGCTACGCCCTTATAAACGGCGGAGGAACCGGAGAGCAGCTTGCCATCCAGGTTCTTACAGAACTTCTCCACGTAGTCCCAGCCTTTTTCAGGGTCCCCGTTGCCCATATCATAGAGCATGTTGACCAGATGCTCAAAAGCCGAAGAGGATTTAGAGGGATCGGTCATGGCAATCTTGCCTTTCAGGGCCGGATTCAGAAGGTCCGCATAACCTTCGATTTTGATGTCGCCGACTAATTTAGTATTAACCATGAGGACGCTGGGGATATCGGTAAAACGGGTCAAGGGTCCCTCGGTGTTCTTAAAATCTTTTTGAATATGGTCCTCGTTCTTGGACGCATATTTCTCGAATAAAGCAGACTTAGGCTGTACGGAGCCCAGGGCGCCGCCCCACAGGATATCGCCCAGAGGATGGGCCTTCTCGGACTCGATGCGTTTTAAGAGCTCGCCGGTACCGGCGGCGATGATTTCTACCTTAATGCCGCTTTGCTTCTCGAACTCAGCTACCAAAGGTTTAGTGAAATCCAGAGGATGAGAGCAGTAGATGACCACTTTCTTCTCCCCGTTATCCGCTCCCTTGGAAGCGGACTCTTTCTTGCCGCCGCAGCCTGCCAGGGCGGTACATAGAACCACGCCGGATACTACCAGAGCCAATGCCTTTTTGAATTTCATACGAAAGCCTCCTTTAAATTTTTATAATAAATAAATTACAAAGTAACATCTTTGCCGCCGGACACCTTAAAGAAAATCAACATGGCGATAATGGTCATGAGGGTCAGGATGGTGGACAAAGCAGCCGCCGTGCCGTAGCTGGCCCGGATAACCTCGGTGTAGATAGCTACCGACATAGTCTTGGTTTCGCCGGTAAACAGGATAACCGAAGAACTTAATTCGTTAATGGCCGTGATCCAGGACAGGATAGCGCCGCTCATGACGCCCGGAAGCATCATGACCGCCGTGACCTTGAAGAAGGTCCTCAGGGGCGAAGCGCCTAAACTGATGGAAGCCTCTTCCACGCTGGGGCTGATCTGATACAAAATAGCCGAGCTGGACCTAAGGGTATAGGGCAGACGCCGGATGACCAGGGAGATGATGATAATGGCGGCCGTACCGGATAAGAGAATCGGGTCGTCGTTAAAAGCCAACAGCAGCGTGATACCTAAAACCGAACCGGGGATGATGTAGGGGAACATGGTCAGGGTATCGATGGTCTCCGTGAGCCAGCTCTTGCGCCGGGTGGTGATATAGGCCACGGTCATGCCCAGAAAGACGATGACCAGGATAGCCACGGTGCTGAAAATATAGGTGTTGGCAATAGCGCTGCCCAGATTTTCAAAGATGCTGTAGTAGCTGTCCAGAGAGAATCCTTCCACGAACATGGAACCCTTAGTCTTCAGGAAAGAAGTATAAATAACCACCAGCTGGGGAATCATGGAGATCAGCACCAACAGATAAATCAGTCCGTGCATGATCAGGTTGCCCGCCCCCGTCATCTGTTTTACCTGCATGGGTCTTAAGGAGCTCATGGTAAAGGACTTGCGGCTGACCACGTACTTTTGCAGCATAAATATAGTGGAGGTAATAATAACCATGATGGCCGCCATGGCCGCTGCGAAGTTGGCCTGATCGCCTACCTCGTTGATAAACTCCGAGTAAATCATGACCGGCATAACGCTAAACCCTTCGCCGATGAGCATAGGCGTACCGAAATCCGCCAGGGCGTTCATGAAGACCATCAAGGCGCCCGCCAAAATCGTCGGCAGGATCAGGGGCATGATGACCGTGACCACCTTGCGGGAACCGCTGCAGCCCAGACTCTCCGCTGCCTCGATCAGGGCCGAATCAATTTTTTTCATGGCCCCGGCCACGTACAGGTAAATAAAGGGGTACAGCTTCAAGGTCAGCACCAGGAGGATACCGGCAAAACCGTAAATCGAGGGGAAGCGGATACCGAAAGCATCACTTAAGAACCGGGTCAGGATACCGCTGCGCCCGCCGATCAGGATCCAGGAATAGGCACCGATAAAAGGCGGCGACAAGAGGGAGATGATGATGCAGACCTCCACCAGGCTCTTGCCCTTAATCTTATATAAAGACATAAAGTAGGCCAGGGTGGTTCCGATGATGATGGCCAGCACGGTCACGCAGCTGGTTACCATAAAGCTGTTGATCATAGAGCCGTAATAATACCGGCGCTGGAAGAAGTGCACGAAGTTCTCCAGGGAGAAGGCCCCCGTATCGGCGTTTTGGAAGGCCGACAGGAACAAAGAAAAAAGCGGGTAAATCAAAAATAAACCGAAGACCGCGATGGATAAAAAGGTGATGCCGGTCCAGAAATCCCACTGAATATGCTTCTTATTCATAGTGAACCACACCCTTTAAGATATTGCGGGACCCATCCGCCGTGAAGACGTTGACCTTGAGCCGGTTAGGCCGCAAGGTAACCGTATCCCCCACCTCCAGGATCTGACTGGCATGGCCCAGGTCCTGGGAAAACTCGATGGAAGGCTGGTCCGGCTGGAGCATCTCCTCGGGGAACTCCAGGCTGTAGTTGACATATTTGCCTAAGAAAACCTTGGTCTTAATCTTACAGGTCAGGCCGTCATTTTGAATGGAGAACTCCTCCGGCCGGACGGAGATAATGACCTCCTGCCCCTCTCCGGCTGCATCCTCCAGGTTATCCATGGGGAGCACATAACCGTTTCTGAACACCACCGTCTTACCGGCCGCAGTCTGGCGCACGATGCCTTTGAACAGGTTAGAGTGGCCGATAAAGGTGGAGACGAAGATATTATAAGGTCTGGTGTAGATGGTATGGGGCCGGGCGGTCTGCTGAATCTCGCCGGCCTTCATGACGGCGATCCGGTCCGAAATGGACAGGGCCTCCTCCTGATCGTGGGTCACATAGACGGTGGTGATTCCCACCTGCTTCTGGACCTCCCGGATGGCCGAGCGCATCTCGATTCTCAGTTTGGCATCCAGGTTGGACAAGGGCTCATCCATCAAGAGCACGCTGGGGTGGATGACGATGGCCCGGGCCAGGGCTACCCGCTGCTGCTGGCCGCCGGAGAGTCTTTCGGGCAGACGGTCCTGATACTCGGTAATCTTGACTACTTCCAGGATATCGTCCACTTTCTTCTTAATCTCCTCCTTGGGGAGGTTGCGCAGCTTCAGTCCGTACTCTACATTCTCCCGCACCGTCAGATGGGGAAAGATGGCATAGCTCTGAAAGACCATGCCGATATTGCGCTTATAGGCGGGGATGTCGTTAATGACGTCCTGGTTGAATTTAATCTCGCCGCCCTCGATGCTGTTAAAACCGGCAATCATCCGCAAAAGGGTGGTCTTGCCGCAACCGGAGGGTCCCAGCAGGGTAAAAAATTCGCCGTTGGCGATTTCCTGGGACAAACCGGGAATAATGGTCAGGCTGCCGTATCTTTTGATGACCTGATCAATGGTAATGGCTACGCTCATGGGTCACATCTCCTCATTCTAAGTTCAGGTGCTTCGCTCCGGGAAAAACGCCGGTGTTTCCACCGCGAAGGCGTTTCTCCCGAGGACATATTATCTGATTACTTAGAATTATAAATAAATTAGGGCTAAAATAAAACTGGTAAATCTGTAAAAATATCCGAAAAAATGAACCAGCTTTAGAAAAATTAAACGGACGCTGCCGGCGGCAAATTTAGTACCAGCCTATAAAAAAGCGGCACCTTGTACAGATGCCGCCAGCTTGCCAGATTTTTATTTATCAGAGACGCAACAGCTTTATTCTCACCTTAGCCCAGGTCAGACCTTGACCCCGTACAGCTCATAGGTCACATCGCTGCGGCCGATGCAGAACTGTCCGGCTTCCTGGTCTAAGAGATAAAACTGCAATTTCTTGACATGGGACTCGTACCCGTTCCTGACCTCGTAATAGGCACAGAAGCTGCTCTTGGCCACCAGGCGCTTCCAGATGCTCTCCAGGGAAAGCTCCTTATCGCTCAGGCCCAGGTAGTTATGCTCCCGCAGCTTAAGGTAGGCCAAAATATCTTCGCCCTTCTTGGTCACCTGCTGCACCGTGCCCTCGTAGACAAAGACCACGTAGCATCCCGTTCGGACATTAACCCGGAGCATCAGCTCGAAATTGTCACCAATTACCTGCTTTAAAGCTAATTCGTTGAGCTTATCCTCCGTCTTATCCTCCGTATAGCTGACCCCGATGATATCCCGGTTCGCCGGGTTACGAGTCATATCCACGCAGATGCGCAGCCACCTTTTGCCAGCTCCCGGCATATCATAATGACAAATTAAATCCGCCTGTTTGATGCCCTTCTTATAAATCGCCAGCAGGCTTTCCTGGTTAAATAATTTTTTATAACGGCGCAGCTCCACCGGATCCTGAATATTTTTTGAGGACAGACTGAAGAACTGGTTCATGGTCATCCGGCCATTATTCTTAAAAAAGCCCATCTGGTCCTTCATGGGCATGATAGTGTCCTTGGTAATATTAATCCTAAAGGCATCGGTCCTGGTCTCCAGCACACGCCGGTGATGCATCAAGAAATCCTGGTAGCGCTCCTCCAGATACTTGCGGGCCGACACGTCCAGCGCCGTGCCCACCGCCTTGACCGGTTGACCGTTCTCATCAAACACCGTCCGGTAGACCAGCTGTTCCCAGTGAGGGAAAGGCTCCGACTTGGGCCAGATCTGGTATTCCCCGCTGACCTCTCTGGCCCCTTCCCTCACCTGTTTGTGCAGATTCAGGTATAAGCTCCAGTACTTGGGCAGAATCATCCCCGTATCCAAAAAAGACTGAGGATAATTCTCCATCACCGCCGGCACCCCCAGCTCCCTTTGGGAACTCATGGACTGCAGGGACCGGTCATGCTGGATATCGTAGACCCAGTGATGCAGGCCGGTACTGTTTAAAGCAGCCTCGAAGCTTTCATGCTCCAAAAGCAGCTGCTGAGACATGTTTCCTTCGATGCTGATATCGGTCAGAAGACAGCCGCAGATTCCCGGCTGCAGCTGAAAACAGTCCACATGCAGATAGCGGTTCCCGTACAGCTTGGGCTGATAATCGTTTTGCCTGAAGATCTTCTGCGGCAAACCCCGGTTTAGCCGGGGGTGCAGCAAACTAAAATGGGTGGCCCGCCCGGTCGTAGCCGTAACGGCAAAGGTCTGCAGCCAGGAGGAATCCCGGTGCAGCATCCGGCTGTAAGCCTTATCCGTCAGCTCTTCCAGGTTAAAACCCTCCAGGGCGGCAAAAGCGGCGTTCACATAGCGGAAGATAATATCTTCCGGCCTGTCCCCGGCCCCGGTTTGCAGCTCCAGGATGGCAAAGGCCACCGGAGATTTGTCAAAGACCGCCTTATAGGCGGCCAGGCTCTGCTCCTCCAGCATACAAACTACCTCCTGCCTTTATTAGATTCTACGTTTACTAGATTTTGTTTTAAAAACCGGTTATTTAAGCATTATAAATCTTATCCCGCTAATTAATCCTGCGGTTAGAATTATTTTTATAGAATTATTTTTAAATTTTATCGTCAATATCACCAATGGCCAGTTCGATAGCCGGGCGGGCCAGCACAAAGGCCTGGACCACCTGCCCGTCAAAATGATGCCAGGCATCTTTTTCGATTATCTCGTAAGCCCGGTCCACCGAAAAAGGTTTCTTATAGGGCCGCTCCGAAATCAAGGCGTCAAACACGTCCGCCACCGCCATAATCCTGGCGCTGAGCGGTATCTCGCCGCCCTTCTTGCAATCCGGATAACCGGTACCATCCCACTTTTCGTGGTGGTAGACCGCCATATCCCGGGCCACCTGGTAGTAATCCGGATTCTCTAAACCAGCCAGCACCTTATCCAAAATTTCCCCGCCCAGAGCCGCATGCTGCTTCATGATCTCATATTCAGCCGGCTCAAAACGCCCGGGTTTATTCAAGATATGATCCGGAATGGCAATCTTGCCGATATCATGCATAGGGGCCGAGCGGATGACGTTCCGATAATAATCCGGTTGGTCCAGTTCTTTAAAGAAATGCAGGCTGCGCAGCTCGTTGGCAATAATATGCACATATTTACTGGTATTTTTAATATGGCTGCCGGTAATACTGTCCCGGCTGTTGATCAGGTCGGCGAAACTAATTAAAATTTGCTGCTGGATGCTTTGAATCTTCTCAGTCTTCTCCGCCACGTCGGTTTCCAGCTGTTTTTGGTAATTCAAGAGCAGGTTCACATGGTTAAGATGCTCCGTGACATCCCGGAACAGGCAGAAATAGCCGATAGTCTGCTGAAAGATATCGTAAATCGGATCCTCGCTAATCTCCAGCTGCAACTTTTCGCCCCCCGGGGTCTGGTAAGCCAGCCGCAGCCTTTCTCCAGCCGCCAGGGTCTGCTTAAAGCCAAAGCACTGCTCCTTCCAGGTGGAGTAAAGCTTACCCTCCAGCGAGTTTTCAGTTTCCCCCGCCATTCCCAGCAGCAGCTTATTAGCATTGATCACCTTGCCGCCGGCATCCGTCAGAAGAGCCGGGGTCGGGATGCTTTCCATGATCAGATGCAGTTCCCGGGACAGCTTATGAAAATCGCTTACATCCCGGGCCACGCCCATGGTGCCGATAACCTTGCCGTCCTCGTCAAAGATGGGAGACTTGTAGGTTCTAAACTGGAGCATCCGGCCGTTAAGCCCTTTTAGCTTCTCATCAAAGATGCAGGTCTTCTTGGCCGTCATAACCACGTCTTCTGATTCCAGGCAGACATATTCGCCCTTGCCGTATTCCTCCGCATCCATATCCCAGATATAATAGTGGCCCCGGCCGCGGCACTGCTCCTTGGTCTTGCCTACCAGCTTGCAGAAGCTCCGGTTCACCTTCAGATGAGCACCCCGGGTGTCCTTGAACCAGATCAGATCCGGGAGGCTGTCAATGGTAGTCTCCAAACAGTGCCGATTCAGCCGCAGATCATATTTGGCCTTTGTTTCCTGCTGCAAAAAGGCAAAATAGAGCCGGATCCGCTCCGCCGTAAAAGGACCGCCCCAGATAGCGTGAAACAGTTCCACCTGCTCCGGGTCAGTCAAAGTCCCCCGCTCCGGTCTTTCGCAGTAGACGAACCGGGGATGCAGGGTAGCACATAAATAAGGCAGGTTCATGGGAATCTCTTCCGGTGCCACGTCCATGATAATAATATCCGCATCAGGACAGGCCTCCTCCAAGGTTTCCTTGCCCAGTCCCTCCTGATTCGAGACGGTCTTAAAACAGTGGCCAAAACGCTCTAAGGGCTTGATTTGCCGTAGCAGCTCTTCCAGTTCCTGATTAGCAGAACAGATTAAAATATTCAAATTTTTAAAATACATAAAATCACCTTCCGGCGTGGCAGAGTCAAGAAATAATTATCCATTTTATTTAATTATAAAACACCAGACCTTCTTTGTCCACTTTAGTTATCATTCCTTTTTTGGATAACTTGCTATAACCTTTTGAATAATTTATTATTGAGCCGGCCTTCGCTCTGTATACATTATAATCTTATACTTTGCCTCATGGAAAGTGCTATAATTATATTAACAATCTAAATAAATTAAAGGAGGAAGGTTCTATGTCTATTCATGAAATCAATTTTCCCTCAAAGAACGGCCGCGATACCATCAAGGCCTGGTCTTACAGCCCTTTAGGCAAGCCTAAGGCGGTAGTTCAGCTGATTCACGGGTTCGGCGAGCATTCCCGCCGCTATCTGCATATGATTTATAAGCTGCTGGCCGCCGACTTCGTAGTCTACGCCGACGACCATATCGGCCACGGCAAGACCGGGGTGGACAGCGGAACCCTGGGCGACCCTCATTCTAAGGATTATCATACCTACCTGGAAGATGAAAAGTCCCTCCACGATATCGCCGTCAAGGATTATCCCGGCCTGCCCTACGTAGTTTTCGGACACAGCTGGGGCTCCATGCTGGCCCGGGCCTATTGCGCCCTGTACGGCGAAGATGTGGCCGCCATGATGCTTTGCGGCGTTGTCTGCCAGATGAAGGGCTGCCTGAAGGAACTGCACGATCCGGACTTTAAAGCGGCTTACGAGAAAGACCCCTACCAGCCGGGCGGAGCCTGGATGGCCAAGGCTTTCTGCGGCATGACCGACCGGGTACCCGGTTCCACCAACCCTAACGACTGGATTGCTACCGACCCCCGCATCGTCGCCGACCACGCCGGGGACCCCTTCAACTCCTTTGACGTGACCCTGCAGCTGGTATGGGATTTCGTCCAGCTGTCCGGTTTTATCGACCGGCCGGAATGGGCGGCCCTGGTACCTAAGAATATTCCCGCCTACCTGATTTCCGGCGACCAGGATCCCTGCGGCAACTATGGCGAGGGCCTGTACCATGTGGCCAACCTGCTGGCTGAATCCGGGCATAAGGTCTCGGTGAAGGCTTACTCCGGCTACCGTCACGAGATTCACAACGAACTAGCCCTGAGGGACGAAGTAGAGCAGGGCATGATTGACTTTTTAAACGGAGTTCTGGGATAAAGTTTGAGCCCTAAAGACCTTACCGCTGCAAAGGTGTTCCACCGTAAAACAGCAAACCCAAAATAGCGTTTTAAAAATAAATTGCGCTTGAAAAATAAGACGTTCTAAAATCTCACCCTGAGTGGCGCGGATTTCAGAACGTCTTTATTTATTGATTCCGGCAAATGATATTTATCGTGTAACTAATTATCCTTGCAACTCATTATTACTGTCGCAACTAATTATTCCTACAGCTTTCTACTCAGGCCGCTTCTTACTCGTGCAGTTTGCTTTGCCGCCGCCCGGCCATAATAGCCGCATTACAGTCCCTGTCAAGCTCTGCTGCTACCTGAGCCGGGGAACGGCTGCCCCGCAGCAGTTCCTGAATATGCTTATAAAAGACCTGCCGCACGCCGCGCCAGTTAGGGTTGCCTGCGGTAAAATCCACAATCTGCGGCTCGTTTCTTTGAAAGGCGGCCAGACGCGGTATCTGTCCCTTATACCTTTCGCAGACCTTGGCGCTGACCGGCAGGTTGCCGGCCGAATAGTCCAGGTATTTCTCGGTGCCGTAGAAGAACTGCAAAAACTGCTTGGCCGCCTTGATTTTCTCCGGGTCGCCGTTGTCAAAAACTTCAAACCCGGTGACGAAAGCCGTGGCCAAGCCCTTGCCGCTGGGGCTGGGGAAGTTGACCAGACCGATATCCGGCTCGCTGGCATCCGTGCTGGGCCCGTTGATCATCTTCATGACCAGCTGTTTATTCCAGAACAGCTTGCCGCAGTCCTTAGCCACCAGGTTCTCGCACTGGGGCGGATAATAACCTTTATCGTAATTATCCTTCAGCCACTTAAGCCCGGCAATGCCTTCCGGCGTCTCTAAATTAAATAAATTATCCTGATCAAAGAACTTACTGCCCCGGCTCCTCAGGAAGGTCATGGTCACCGTATCGGACTGTTCGTTGCCGGCCATCATGGCCAGGACGAAGGTGTGAGGCTTACGCGCCGCCTTTAAGGCCGCCAGGATTTCTTCCCACTCCTCCAGGCTCCAGGTGGCAATCTCATCATCCGGTCCGATATATTTGTCTAAACCAGCCTCCCGGAACATTGATTTATAGTAGCCAATTAGATTTTGCCGGGCCAGATAGGGCAGCATATAGGTTTTGCCCTTCATCTGGCTCATCTGCCAGTAAGGTGCAGCCACATCCTGCCGCCAGGCGTCATTAATAATATCATCCAGGGGCACGACCCTTCCGGTATGGACATAGGTGCTCATGTTGAAGAAATCTTCAAAGAGGATATCCGTCGCCTCTTTGGTGTCAAAGCAGTCCTGGATATAAGCTTTTTCCTCGGATAGTTCAAAACGCACCAGGTTGAAGGTTACCTCTGCCCCCTGATACTGATGGGAAAAATCTGCCGTAGCCTTGAGCAGAACATCATAAGCTTCATTAATCTCCGGGTCTTTCACGCTGTTCATCCGCAAGGTGGGGACCTTCAAGGTCAGTTTCACCTTCGGTTTGGAGGTAACAGAGGCCGGCTGACACCCGACCAGAGAGGCCAAAAGCAGCAAAAGGGCTGCCAGGCACCATAAACACTTCCGCCTGCTTAGCTTCATCATTCTTGCCTCCCAACATACTTTACGCCCGCTTAGCCGCTATTTGTTCCAACAGTCCCAAAAGCCTCTTAACATCAATAGGTTTGGCCACAAAACCGTTCATTCCTGCCGCCAGCGCCTTATCCCGGTATTCCTGGGCCGTGTTGGCCGTGCAGGCGTAAATCCGGATCAGCTTGGCATCTTCCCGCTTTAAGCCCCGGATACTCCGGGCCGCCTGATAACCGTCCATAATAGGCATCTGGGCATCCATCAGGATTACGTCATAAGCAAAGGGCGCCGCTGATTTAAACATTTCCAACGCCATCCGGCCGTCTTTGGCTAGCTCAGTATAATAGTTTTCTTTCTTTAAAATAGAGGTCAGGATCAGGGCGTTCAGATCATTATCCTCTGCCACCAGCACGTGCAGCTTGGGCCCCGCCTTCTCCGGTTTATCCGTCTGCGCGCTGCCGCCCTCTGGCTTAACAGCTGTACCAGCCCCTGCCCTCATCGTTGGCGAACCAGAAGCTGCCAAAGTGCCAGCCCCTGCCCTCATCGTTGGCGAACCAGAAGCTGCCAAAGTACCAGCCCCTGCTCCCATCGTTGGCGAACCAGAAGCTGCTGAAGTGCCAGCCGCCGCGGAGGAATCCGGTTCCGGCGTTTTAATCTTACGGTCCGGCTCGGCCACTATCCCGCCTGCCTTCACCGTTTTATCCGGCAGTACGTCAGCAGCCGCTGCCTCCAGTTCGGACGCCTTCGCAATGGACGCCGGCCACAGTAAGGTAAAACAACTGCCCTTGCCCAAGGTGCTGGTCACCTGCAGATCGCCCTGCATCTGCCGCATCAGAAGATAGCTGATGGCCATCCCCAGACCGGTACCGCTGGGAGCGGTCTCTTCCCTATTAGCCAGGACCCGGTTGGCCTCCTGGGTAAAAGATTCAAAAATATGATGCTGAAACTCCTTGCTCATGCCGATACCGTTATCTGTAATATCAATCTGAGTAATCACCCGGTCAGGCGTCACCTGCTTCTGGGTCAGCTTCAATTCAACCTTGCCCCCCGCCGGAGTAAATTTTAAAGCGTTGCCCAAAATATTGAGCAGGACCTGCTTCAGGCGCATCTCATCACCCCGTACCAGAGGCTGAAGGAAAGAAGAGTTCACAGTCAAGGTGATGTTTTTGCCGGCCAGCTTGTCCTTCATCATCACCTGGAGCAAATCCAGCATCTTCTCCAGGGAAAAAGGCTCATTCATTAGAACTACTTTACTTTGGTTTAGTTTAGAAATATCCAAAATGTCATTGATTAAACTGAGCAGATACTGGGAAGTGCTGGTAGATTTATCCAGATACTCCTCCAGCTTGCCCCGATCGTCCAGATTCTGGCGCATCAAATAATTGAGACCGGTCAGGGCGTTTAAGGGGGTCCTGATCTCATGGCTCATCTTATTTAAAAAGTCTGATTTGGCATCCGCATTAGCCCGGGCTTCCACCGACAGGGCCCAGACCCGGACCACGCCCCATGTCAAGGAGGCGATAAGGGACAGGATAACGGCCAGCATAAGGCTGGTCAGGTTGATAAACTTCCGGCTCCGGTCGGTAAAGACCTTGCTGGGCACGTTCATAGCCAAATACCAGTCGGTCAGATCCAGCGGGGTCATAGATAAGACGTAGGTCTGGTCACCCAGCTCATACTCACACACAAAGTTCTCCCGGTCCTTAATCTTCCCCTGAATGGCACTCAGGTCGTATCCGTCCTTAAAACTGGCTTCCTGCAGGTTCTTCCACAGGTTGTCATGCTGACCGATGCCGTTATAGGGCGACCGGTTGACGACATAATATCCTTTAGTATCAATCACCATGGACGAGCCCTGTCCGTCAAAGCTGCTCAGATTCATATGCTGACGCACATCCCGGACATCGCTCTGGCCCACTAGGCCGATAAAAGTTTTGCCTTCCACCGTAAAGGGCGGCATGGTCAGGACATAAACCAGGGTCTCTTCCTGAGCGTCCACCCGGTTGTAATAATCATCGTAGCGCAGGATATTCTTAGGCACGCCCTGCAAGAGCTGCTCCACATAGGAATATTTTGTACCATCCTGGATCAAAAAGGTCCCACTATACATTAAGCCCTGATCATCAACCAGGAACAAGTGGGCAAAATTACCGGCCCGCTGCTCCCGGTTTAACTGCGTCTGCAGCTCACTGATGCTGGACGGATGCGCTAAACGGACCCTGGCACCCAAATCCGTCAGGTTGGATACCGACTTATCCAGGGTATTTTCCACGAAACCCTTATCATGCCCGGCCATCTCCTGCATATTGGTAATGGTAATATCGCTGATAACCTGGTTAACCTGGCGGGCATAAATAAACAAGCTCCCCCCGATTGCCAGAGCCGTAACCAAAAGTATCAGCACGAAATATAGTTTTTTAAAAGGCTTCATCAGGTTCACCTGATTCTTTTGGTCAGAGTAAGGATATTGTATCCCTGGTTATAGGCATAGTTACATTTATCCATGGTTTTTTTAATCAAATAAATTCCCAGCCCGCCGATAGGTCTTTCGGCGGCACTCAAGGTAATATCAGGTTCCAGTCTGATCAAGGGGTCAAAAGGCACGCCCTGATCTTTAAAGCACAGGGTAACCAGGCCCAGCTGCTTATCAACCTGACAACTAAAACTAACCCTGCCCCCATCCTGAGTATAGGCATGGGTAGCAATATTCACAAAGGCTTCTTCCAGGACCAGCTCCAGTGCTAAGACTGTTTTAGACGGACAAGAAGTCCCCTCCAGCTGCTGGTGCAAAAGTTCCGTCAGCCGGCCTAATTGTTCTGTTTGAGCAGGTACCGTCACGGTTGCCATAGGACACCTTCTTCAATTTTATCTTGGTTAACTGGCCCGGCTATTTTTCAATATCCAGAATATCGGCAAAGCCGGTAAGCTCAAAAACTTCCTGTACTGCCGGGCAGACATGGCGTAATTTTAACGCCCCCTGCTTGCCCATTTTCTTTTGAGCGGTCAGCACCGCCCTGATGCCAGCACTGGAGATATACTCCAAGCCTTCAAAATCCAGCACCAGCAGTTTTATCTCTGCCGGCAGGATGGTAATTTCTTTAATCAAATCCGGCGATGTCACCGTATCCAGGCGCCCGCTGATGCAGCAAGTCAAAGCGTCATTATCCTGAGTCTTCGTAAGTTTCATTATATGCTCCATTCTTCCGCCTGTGCCGGCATCCTTTTTAATCCCTTATTTTTTACTGGCGGCATCTTCCTGAGGCAAAAATGATGTCCGCTACGTATTAAATTATATATAATTATAGCATAGGACGGCCAAAAATAAAACCCGCTTCCTGCCCTTTGATACCTGTCTTCCCTTGCCTAACACTAAAATTAGCATCCGCCAGATTTTAACCTAATACCCTGAGCAGCTTACCATCAGTCCCGCCAAAATCTTCAGAGTTCCCTACAGCCCGACTATCCGGTTCTTGCCGAAATCCTTGGCAGCATAAAGCCGGTTATCCGCCAGGTTATATAACCGCAGATAATCTTCCACTCCGTCCTTGATGGAATTGGCCACCCCCATGCTGATGTGGATATGAGCTTTCCTGCCCTTATACTCCAGGTCCCGGGCCGCCACTTTTTGGAGCAAGGTTTGCAACAGCTCGGCCATCACCTTGCGGTCCACCCCGTCCCCTAAGATTAAAAACTCATCTCCGCCCACCCGGACCAGGTAGAGCCTGGGGTCACGCCGCAGCTCCTCCGCCACCAGGTAGCAAAACTCTTTCAGCACTACGTCGCCGAAATTATGGCCGTAGCGGGTGTTAAAATCCCGGAACGAGTCAATATCGATAAAGGCCAGCGTCACCCCGTTATCATCCACCCGGGCCAGCATTTCCTTAATGTTGGCTGTGAAAAAGAAACGGTTATAGGCCAGGGTCAGGTTATCTTTATACAGCAGCTTGGACATGAGAGGATTGGCCTGCTCCAGCATATTGGTCATATCCTCAATGATAAAGGTCTTTTGGGTCAGCTTATCGCCAACTTCATCCAGCAGCCGCCGGATTTCTAAATCCTGTTTTTTTAAGTCCGCCCGCTCCCCGGCCTTCAGGGGCTTAGCCCCCTGCTCCTCCAGGTTTCCGGCCAAAGCATCCAAGAGTACCTTATACCTGGCTGTCAGCTGGATAAAAACGCCCATGGTGGCTAGATCATTTTCCACCAGCTCGTTTTTCTTCACCGTTACATACCGGTTGATAAAATTAAGAGGATAAATTTTCTCCTGAGGCTCTTCAGGATTATTATTAGGATTAAGTTCATCCTTGGTCATGGCCTTACCGTCCTCACTTTAACTTTCTCTGCCAAATACCACGCACGCCATCGTCTGATTCATATGCTGGGTCAAAAACTGCTCCCCGTCGCTGACCACGCCCACATGAGGGCCAAGAGCGCTAAGAGCCTTAACCTGTTCATGCATAAAATCCTCCTGAGTAAACAGCAGGAACCTGAAAATACAGTGGATGCTGAAAATCAGCTCTATCCGCTCAAAATCAGCCTTAATCCTGGCTATCGTCTTAGGAGCGATCTTTTTATAATCCAAAAGCTTCATAAAGTAAACTGCATCATTCAAGTTTAGTTTTTTGTAAGTAAATAAAGCCCCGTCTTCCCCCACATAACTAATGCTGGTTACAAATAATTCCTTACCGATGCGTCTGCCCAGCGGGTTCAGCATGGTATTCTCCCGGATATCATCCGCCAGCACATCCAGGTTTTCACTGTACACCTGGGCCGCCGGACGATGGTCCAGCTCGATCAGCTCCCTTTGCTCCGGGCGCACCTTGGTAACCTGGTGCATCACATTATCCGCCGGGCCGTAAATATCTTCCTTATAAATACGAATCTGCCCCGCCTTGTATTTACAAAGCAAATAGCCGCAGCTATCCCGGTAAATCCGGCCGTTAACCGCCACCCGTCTTTCCTCGTTGCCGATGTTATTGCTGATCGTGGCTCCCAAAAGTGGTATCTGATACTCATTTAAGATAGAATTTAAGGTCGTGACCAGACGCTCCTCGTACCCTGGACAAAATTCCAGGCAGACCGTGCTGCCGGTTTCCGGCTGGATACCCTTAACCTTTTTCTCCAGCTTCATGATATCCTGTACCGGACAGAGACTTAAGTGCTCCATCACATCACAGACCGCTTCACAAGCAGCATCCCCCGCCACGATCACCAGCTTGTCCAGGTCCACGTCCTTACCGCAAAGGGTAATACTGGGCACGCCGAGGGAGGGAGTATAAGGATATTTTTGGGCAATAATCCGGGCCGCCTCCTCCAGATATAAAGGCGAGGTCTGATATAAGAGAAACGAAGGAGCATGAATCGCCTGCAAAGCCTCTTTCGCCGCCTCAGCAAATTCACGCGCCCTGCCCCTGCCAATCATAAACATAGCCATCATCCTTGTTTGTAAAGATAATTTTTTAGTAGCAGGCTTTTCCTGCAAAACATACTTTTAAATATTATATCATAAGTAACCGCCAAAAATATATCGAAATTTCAAGAACCATCTTAAGAATTTAGAAAAATCAAACTTTGAAACCTTGGATGCCATTGTTTATTATAAGCTCCAGCAGCTGCAAAAGATTCAATCCTCGGGCAATTTACTTTTAGATATGGTAAATGATACCTTGGACTTGTCGCGTATTGAAAGCGGCAAATTGATTTTAAAACCAGAAGCGGTCGACGGAGAAAAGTTTTGGGAAGAGATTGTTACCGCTATGCAGCCCGTGGCTGATATAAAACAGATTAATTTAAGCACAGATTTTACGAAATACCCCCAAAAAATGATCATGGTTGACAGGGTGCAAGTAAAAAAAATCCTTATCAATATCCTTTCCAATGCCATTAAATATACCCCGGCGGGTGGTACGGTCACCGTATCGGTTGATGCCATAGAACCGCCAGAAAATGGTTGCTCCCGCCGTATCGTAGTAGCAGATACCGGTATAGGTATGAGCCGTGAGTTCATGGAGAAGATGTTTGAACCATTTTCACAGGAACATCGGTCAGAAGCACTTAATGTTACCGGGACAGGCTTAGGTTTGTCCATATTTAAGAAGATAGTTGATTTTATGGGCGGCAGGATTATGGTAGAGAGCACCTTGCATAATGGTACTAAATTTACCGTCGAACTGCCTGTTAAATTCTGGGATAAGGTGAAGGATGAAGCTTTCGCCGAAAAAGAAGCGGCGCAGAGGCTGGCAGTACAAGATCAGTTAAGAGGCAGCCGCATCCTTTTATGCGAAGACAATCATATTAATGCAGATATTGTCCGGTTATTAATTTGACAAAGAGCCACAAAAAAGCACTGCCAGTCCCAAAGACGGCGGTGCTTTTTGATGGCTCGAAAATATTTTACCTGACCGTTTCTCCCAGTTCCGGTTGAAAACGAAGCTTATATTTTCAATTTTTTATTTTTCTTAGCGGTATAAAGCCTTTGATCAGCCAGTTTAAATAAATCTTCCCACTTCCAGGTCTTTGCCATTTCCTCGCTGGAAGCAATGCCATAACTAAGGTCAAAGTTAAAATGTACCGCCCGCTCGCAATAACATACTTTGCGCATCTCCTGATCATGGCGTTGAATTTTCTTTTCAAACTCCGCCCCGGTCAAGCCGCAGTTTAGAATTAACATCTCATCCCCGCCGTAGCGGATCACTATGTTTTCCTTCCCGTTCTCCCGGCTGTCAAAATGTAATTTCCAGAAACCGGCTACGTCCTTAAGCACCTGATCCCCCGCCAAGTGGCCGTACTTATCATTCACCGCTTTAAAGTGATCTATATCCAGGATAGCAATATTTACCAAGGTTCCCAGGGGCAGGCAGCAGCGCAGGGAAGGTACAAAATGCTCATCCAGGAAACGGCGGTTGTACAATTTAGTTAGAGAATCCGTTATCAGCATATCATTATGGGATATTATAAACCGGGCCACTTCATCTTTTTGATCCGTATTCACGATAAAATCGCCGGTGGCATCGGCGACCAGTTCCATAACAAGAGGCCTTCCCTCCATTTCCAGGTACCTGGACACGATAAAAAAGACCTTGTCTTTGACAAATTCTATTTTGTAGGCATTACGGTGATATTGCAGCGCCCGTACAGAAGTGCAATTTTCGCAGCGTTCACAACGGCCCCAGATATCATGGCAGATTTCTCCGGTAGGTATAAACTTGTCGTTATCTAATATCATCCTGTTGTAAGGATCGACCAGGCGCACCACATCATACTCGGACTTGGCTATTTTTAAAAACAGTGCAATTTCAGCAGCTGTATAATTTTTATTCATAGAAATATCCTTTCAAAATTAAACTTCTCTAACCTGAGGAGCTTATTTACCGTAAGCTTAAACAGCCAGTCCTGAAGCAGGTATTTTCTCCGTCCGACCCTATAAAAGGCTCGCTAGCCGAAAAAACTAAAAAACAACATTTCCAAAGGCGGGAATTAAAGGTAGAAAACATTTTAAACCTAAAACCCCCAGGAGATATTGTGTATAATAGCACGATATGGTCTATTTAGCAAGGCCGTACACCAAAAATTGCTTCCGGCGTCAGTCATTATGGTGGCATGCATATACAATTATCTTTCTTCATTGCTTTTGCCTCCTGTTATTTATTCTCTAATACCAGAAGGTTTGACGAGATTGTATTTGTGCAAACCTTCCGGTTACACTACAATCTCCAAAATGTTATTGTTTTTCAAACAGCATTCTCCTTTAATAACGTTTTTCAGATTGCTCTGGTAGAAAAATTATATCTTAGAACTTAAATTCTAGCAAGTGGATAATTGTACTGCTGAAGCCGGCGTTGCTTAAGAAATAGAGAAGTGCAAAGCGCCGTGTTTAGTTTCAGATACTGAGCAAAAGTTCCTTATGCTTACAAAAACATCGCCATATATAAAGGCAGGTTAAGCACTGCTCCGTTCACGCTCAAATTCTGGGCCGACAATTTTATGCCTTGTTCCACGCCGTAATTTTGCAGGACAGTAGTCAAAGATTTAGCCTTAGTACTATTAGCTGCCTTAACTTCCACAGCGGTAGCCTTGCCCTGCCAGCGGATAAAAAAGTCAATCTCAAACTGGGAATTATGTTCAAAATAATAAAGTCGTTTGCCACCCTTGGCAAAAATATCGGCAATAATATTTTCATACACAGCTCCTTTATACACGCCCAGGCGGCCGTCCATGATATCAATCTGCGTACCGTCCTCCAACATGGCAATAAGCAGCCCCGTGTCCCGCAGGTAAACTTTAAAAACATCGCTAAGAGCATTGCCTTCCAGCGGTAGCTGAGGGCTGGCCAGATTATGGCAAAAGTTGACGATACCGGCATCGTACAGCCACATCAGGCTGCCGCCAAACTTACGCGCTGTACCCTTAGCTTCCACCAGGCTGTACCGGAACTTCTTATAATCTTTGGCCAGATGCCGCGGCAGGGAGAGGAAACAGGCCCGGGCCTTAGTCTTTTCTGCGCCCAGGGCATATTTAGCAATATCGTCTTCGTAATCGCTCAAAATTCCCCGCTGCAAACGCAGGACGCGGCCAAAATCATGCCGAGTCACGTATTCCTGCACCACGCGCGGCATACCGCCCACCACGATATATTCTTTTAAAAGTTCCAGCATCCGTGTATGCATGGCCGCCGGCACAGGCTGACGCTTAGTGAAAAATTCCCTCAAGTCCAGGATGGAACTCGCAGGAATATTATTAGCCCACATAAATTCTTCCAGGTCCAGGCCGGACATTTCCAGATAATCAACGTAGCCCACAGGGAAAGACGGAACATCCTTATAGTTGATACCCAAAAGCGGCCCTGAAGCGATCACGTCAAACTGCCGGCCCAGCGCTAAAAATTTTAGGGCCGTGCGCGCCCGGGGACAGCTCTGAATCTCATCCAAAAACAATAAAGTCTGTTCCGGTACCATCTTAATATTGGGCACGCGCAAGGTTATTTGCTTAATCAGAGTTGTCATATCCAGGTCGCCGGCAAATATTTCTTTGTACGCCGGATTCTCTTCAAAATTGATGTAGATAGTAGATTTGTAATTATTTTTGGCAAAGTCCAGGATACTGTAGGTTTTACCAACTTGTCTGGCGCCTTTGACTAAAAGCACCCGTTTATCAGGATCCTGTTTCCAGGTCAGCAGGCTGGCGGTAATCTTTCTTTTAAGCATTATCTAAGCGCCTCCTCACCCTTTCATTATACCCTGTACCACCCAGCTTGTCAAAAATAATACATATTTTCCAAGGGAATATAATGTTGTATTTACATATTTTCAAAGGTAATATTCAATGATAGTTACATATTTCCCTAGGGAATAATCAGTATTAAATGCAGTTTTATAATTGTAAGTGCCAACAAAAAACATACGCCTGTCGCACACATTAGCGTCTGCCTGCTTGAGAGAGCCAGAGTAAGGATTAACCTCTTATTTTTTACCTTTTGTCTTTTGTCGATTGACAGTGGATTTTCTAACTTTACACTCTTGGCCAACGGCCATTTTAAACGTATCAAAATAACATTATTTTCTTTTTATGATAAGTTAATTTGAAACATTTGTCTATTTTTAGGTTAGGGTGTTTCCCTGCGGGCCAAAAAATAAACGCTCTAAAGTGATTTTAGAGCGTCATTTTATCAGTAAATATTCTTTTTCCCTTTTAACTTTAAGGTTGCTATTTATTGCGAACATATGTTATAATATTTTGGAGATAGTTCGGTGTTTCGGTTTTCCTGCGAAAGCAGGTGATAGCTATGAGCGTCTTCGAAGCGTTATCAATTACGATATCCTTTGCTACGTTGGTAGTACTTATCATTTCAACCCGTAAGTAGGGCATGAAAAAAGCCGCACACGCGGTGCACGGCCTTCTTCAAATACTTATCATATTTATGAGAGCCGATGTACCACCACCGACTATCTTTTTTGTTATTATACCATATTGGCATATTTAGTCAAACAAATTATCATCTTTTAGCCAGCCGGGTCGAGCCGATATAAAGGGGGATAGCGGCCAGCTGGGTCAGCACGGATACCGCCATCATGGCCGGAAGACTCAGGTCGTAGAGCGCTCCTAAAAGCCAGCTGCCCAAAAACCAGAAGACGCCGAAGGAGCACTCAAAGATACCATAGCCCGTGGCCCGGAAGGATTTAGGCACCATGGTGGTAACCGCCGCCTTCAAGATGGACTCCTGGGCTCCCATGCCCACGCCCCACAGGGCAATACCCAGCAAAAGCGCTCCGGCGGAATGGCCGGCAAAGATAAAGAGGGCAAAGGGTGCCGACAGCAGCGTGGACCAGACCAAAGCCTGGACCCCGCTTTTATCATAAAGCAGTCCGAAAAATAAGGCCGCCACCGCATCTACCAGCATGGCCCCGGCATATAACAGGGGCAGGGTCTCACTGTTTATGACCACCGGGATTCCCGCCAGGGAGGTGCTCAGGCCGGCATAGGTCCGGGAAACGTGCATGATGATTAGAGAATAGTCGATAAAGCCGAAAGCGAACAAGCTGGTCCCGGCAATATATAAAATATATTCCTTTTTTAATTTAAAAGGCAGGTATTCCTTGGGCTCCGGCTCAAAATGCTCCGGATTGGGGAACTTATGCCGGGTGACCAGGAGCAGAATAAGCGTCAGGGCACCCGGAACAGCCAGCACGGCAAAGCAGAAGGAATAAATCTCAAAGGTCGTGCCCTCGGTCTTAAACAGCATGGTCAGATAAAGCAGCACCGGGCCTAAAAAAGCGCCTACCTGGTCCAGCACCTCCTGAATGCCGAAGCTCTTACCCACCCCTTCCTGGGAAGCGGCAAAGGACATGATGGTATCCTTAGCCGGTTTTTTTATCGCCTTGCCCATCCGCTGAATGACGAGCAGCGCGCAGGCCCAGACCCAGCCGTTCTCGCCCACCAGGGCCAGAGCCGGTACCGCCAGCACGTCCAGCACGTAGCCGGCAATGGTCATAGGCCAGTACTTCTTAGTCTTATCGGTCAAAATGCCGAAAGCATAGCGCAGGGAGTACCCGATGAGCTCCCCCAGTCCGGAGATAAAGCCGATGGTGGCCGCCGAGGCACCCAAAAGGGATAAATAAGCACCCCGGATACTGGAGGCCCCTTCGTGGGTCATATCCGAAAACAAGCTGACAATCCCGAACAAAATGATAAACAGCATGGCTTGGGAAATTTTACTTTTTGACTGGTTCATCGCTCTTATCCCCCTGCATGATAGTTTGCATATGGACAAAATCGGCCTTGCTCTCGGCCTTACATTTAAGGTACACCTGTTCCAGCAGCCGGGCGAACTGCTGACGTTCCGCCTCGGTGAGCTCCCCCAGGAGCCATTCATAAAACCGAGCCTCCACCTGGGCCTTAGAATTTTTCAGACGCTCCGCCTGCTCCGTGGCAAAGAGGAGCTGGCTGCGGGCATCTTGAGGATTGGACTGGCGCCTTAAGTAGCCCTTGGCCTCCAGGTTGGCAGTCTCCCGGGCTACCGCTCCCTTGTCCAGACCTAGGATCTTGCAGACCCCGGCCTGGGTGATGCCGGGATTTTTGCGCACGACATGAATAACGTCAAACTCCGAAGGGCCAACGCCCTCCCGTCGCAGGGTACGGACGGTGAACTTGCTGACCTCTCTGGCAATCTTCGTTATCTCTCTTCTGGTAATATCCATCAGTGCCTCCTGTTATAAATAAAAGATGTAGTATCAACTATAATAGATGATACTACATCTTTCTTTATTGTCAAGTGAAATATAATTAAAAGCTCACTTCCAAGCCTGCATCAAGCATCTACTTATCCCGGACCCGGAACTACCTTCCGACTTCCAACCTTCTCTCAATACCACTTCATCAAGGCAGCCACCTTATCCTTAAGCTGCTCCGCCACCTTGGTATGCCCGCTGACCAGCGGATGCTCCCCGTCGGCGAAATCCTCGTCCAAGAGCAGCTGCCCCTTGTTGTTCAAAGCGATAAAGTGCAAATCCTTGACGCCCTCTCTTCTTAGCTGCTTCACCGCTCTTCTAATTAAAGGACGGGCGATGCTGCCGCTCTCGTAGGGCACCGGTTCCAGGCAGATGATGACGGCCTGGGGGTTTTGCTCCCGCACCTGCCGGACCATCTCCATGTAGCCCTGGATAAACTGCTCCGGCGTAGGCGGCTTGGGCGCTTCAAAATCGTTGGCCCCGTGATTGATGATGATAAGCTGGGGCCGTTGATTATTCAGCTGGTTTATTTCTTCGTCGTTATTAAAGGGACTAAGATAATCCTTTAAAGCATGGGTCTGGGTTCCCTCTTCCTCCTCGGAGGCGTTTAAGACCACGCCCTCCCCGGAGGTGGCGATGACGCTCCAATCCGCCTGCAGCATCCTGGCCAATTGAGGCCCGAAGGACATGTAGCCGTTCTCCTGCTCCCAATAGTCCCCCGGTCCTTCGGCAAAAGCCCCGGCCAGCACCGAATCGCCGATGAACTCTATCTTACGCTGCAGCTTGGGCTGCTTGACAATGGTACCATCGGTCCTAAAACCCTTAATGGTACTTAAACCGCCTAAGCCCTCCGTGTCGCGTACCAAAAGCACACTGTGCAGCTGGGGAACCAGGCCCGCCGCTAAGACGGTTTCTTCTCCCCCAGGTTTAAAGCGCCGCAGCTCCCCGTCGTCAATACTGACCCGCCACCAGATAGCGTCCTGCCCGGCACTGCTCAAAAACACCGTCAGGCAGGTCCCGGTAAAATCGGCCCGCAGATAGGACGAGCCGCGCCCGGTGCGAATACTGCCGTCGGCGGCCTTATCCCAGCGGCCGTAATACCTGACCCCGACCCCTACCGGTTTAAGCAGATGCAGCTTGGCCGGGTCCGGAAGCAGCAGCGCCTGTTGAGTGGACGCTACAACGGGTGGTGGCGCAGCCGCCGGCTTCAGCATCTGCCAGGCTGCCACCGTCAAAAGTCCCAGGCACAGGGTGCCCGCGATAAGTAAGTTTTTCTGCATGGATCCTGCACCTCCTTGTATGGTGTAGCTTAAAGGGTCAATAGGATTCGTATTGGTAAAATTTACTGGCCGGTTAAGGACCAAAAACCATCAGAGTTCCAGTTAAAGCTACCAGTTAAAGCGAATCAGACCATGAACTAAATCTAATTATACCTAAACCGGGCCTAAATTACTATCCTAAAACTCTTCTTTAAAATTTTAATCTTTTTTTAATCTTTCAGGTGTACAATATAATAGTAAAAAACGGAAAGATAACTTAAAATTATCCCTTGTAGGTTACGCTGTTGCGGCTGTTAATGCCGGCAGCAGAACGGAGTATATAATGAAGCTTTTAGTAGTAGAAGATGAACCGGCTTTAAATAAAATTATCGCCAAACGGCTGAAGGTGGAAAATTATGCGGTAGATAGCGCCTTAGACGGGGAAGAGGCTCTGGAATACCTGGCGGTAACCGAGTACGACGGAGCCATCGTAGATATCATGATGCCCCGCCTGGACGGCCTGACCCTGGTTAAAAAGCTCCGGGCCAAAAATAACCTGCTGCCGGTTTTATTCCTGACCGCCAAAGACACGCTGCAGGACAAGGTAGCCGGCCTTGACTGCGGCGGCGATGATTACCTGGTCAAGCCTTTTGAATTTGAAGAGCTCCTGGCCCGGCTGAGGGCGCTCCTCAGGCGAGGCCATGCCGCCGGCAGCAATGAATTAAAGCTGGCGGACCTGGCGCTGGACACCAAAGGACACCGGGCCAGCCGGGGTGGACGGGAGCTGAACCTGACCGCCCGGGAATTTGAAATTCTGGAATACCTGCTGCAAAACGCCGGATCCGTCCTGAGCCGACAGCAGATTCAGGACCATGTCTGGGATTTTTCTTACGACGGCGCGTCCAATATGATTGATGTGTACATTAATTCGTTACGGAAGAAATTAGACAAAGAGGCCCCGCAACCACTAATCCACACGATTCGAGGTGTAGGTTATGTCCTTAAACAAGACCAGCCGCTGGAGTAAGCTGCAACGCCAGACGAAGGAATTCTTCCATAAATGCAGCCGCTCCGGCCAAAGTGAGGCAGACAGCCAAAACTCCGGTTCCGGCAACCAGCCGCAACCCTTTAGCACCAGCTGCCTCAACCCTTGGAGCTTCTGGCGCAAGCTGCGGGATTTGCCGATTGCGGTCAAAGTAACCGCCTGGTATACCATCTTTCTAACCGTGATTTTTATCGCCGTGGTCAGCGGAACGGCTAAATTTGCCGAAAGCTTCCGCCTGCAGGCGGCGGCCGCCACCCTGCAAAAGCAGGTGGATGACGCCGCCAGGCACCCGGAGCATTTTGACGACCACGAGGAAGACGTTTACCTGTCCACCTACGATGACCGGCCGATGAAGATTAAAGGCAAGCTGCCCTCCGGGCTGCCGCCGGAGCTGCCGCCTCAGGCCGGGCGGGGGGTGCAAAAATTCACCCGGGATAGCCGGGAGTTCTGGTACTACGACGTGCCCCTGCCTCCCCAGGGCGACCGGGTCAGGTTCATGCGCGGTGTCATCGCCATGGATAAAATCAACCGCCGGACCGACTTATTCTTATTAGGCCTCTTTTTAGGCCTGCCGCTGTTTATCATCATCGCCGCCTTAGGCGGATATAAGATTATCAAACGGGGCTTCGGGCCGGTACAGAATATCAGCGCCACCGCCCAGGCCATCGGCGAAACCGCTGATCTGTCCCGCCGGATTGAGATTGGCCCCGGTCAGGACGAGCTTCACCAGATGGCCGGTTCTTTTAATAAGATGCTGGACCGGATTCAAGCTTCCGTGGAGCGGGAGAAGCGTTTCTCCGCCGACGTGTCCCATGAGCTGCGCACCCCGGTGGCGGTCATCATGGCCGAAAGCGAATACGGCCGGGACTGCGCTGCCACCCTGGACGAAGCCCGGGAGGGCTTCACCTCTATCCACCAGCAGAGCCAGAAGATGACCCAGCTGATTAATCAGCTGCTGGAGCTGGCACGGCTGGGCGGCCATGCCCAGATCAAACGGCAGCTCCTGGACTTTTCCCATCTGACCCAGGAGACCTGCCGAGACTACGAACTGCTGGCTCAGGCCCGGCAGCTGACCCTGACGACTAAAATTACCCCTCAATTGCAAGTGACAGGAAATGGTGCGCTGCTCCAGCGGATTTTAGCCAATTATCTGGATAACGCTTTAAAATTTACCCACAGCACCATTACCGTAACCTTAAGTCAGATTGCCGGCAAGGTACGCCTCAGCGTCGCTGACGACGGACCCGGGCTGGAGGCGGCTGCGGCGGCCCAGGTTTGGGACCGTTTTTACCAGACCGAATCCTCCCGCAATAAACAGGCTAACGCCGGGATGGGCTTAGGCCTGGCCACGGCGGCCGCCATCGCCAAGCTTCATCAGGGACGGGTCTGGGTCCAAAGCGAAGTGGGACGCGGCAGCGTCTTTTATCTGGAACTGTAAGTATCCAAATTTGTTCTGCCTCCGGAAGTTTTTGCGGCACTTAAAAATTGCCGCGGCTCCGGAGGCATTTTTTTATAAAGAGCTGCCTCTGCTTTCAAAAACACTTGGCCGGAACTAGACCTCCCCTGATCCCGCAAGTTTTTTAGGAGACAAGTTGTTTAAAAATCTGGTTTTCTTAATTTTCCTTTAATCTGAACCGGTTATACTAAAGCCAGTTCAAAAAAAGGAGGAAGTCAAAAATGACTGAAGAAACTAAAGTAATATTAAATAAGGTACAAGATGCAGGTAACAAGATTAAAGAAACTGGTAAGCAGGTCTTCTCACCCCGTAATTTAAAAAGAGGAGCCGGTGCCCTGGTGGTACTGGCGGTAATCGGGGCCGGCGGCAAGTATTTTATCCATCAGAACAAGGCTGAGGCCAAAGCCCGCACCGCCGAGGCCCGCACCACCCTGCTGCGGAACCTGGCCGCTCAGAACAATATCCAGCTGGTCAGCCAGGACGCCGTTAAAGACACGGTGGCCCAAACCCTGGGTAGCGCTGCGGACCAGATTTCCTTCAAAAGTGTGAATCTGGTTAGCCCGGTCTTTGACCGGGAAGATGGTAAAAATAAAGAGAAGAAGGAAGATAAGAAGTCCGGTCACCAGAGGGAAGAAAAACGCGGCGACAAGAGAGAGTATGGCGAAGATAAGGAACACGGCGAGAAACGTTCTTACGGGGAAGGCAAGGAGCACGGCGAGAAACATGCTTACGGCGACAACAAAGAACAGGGCCGTCAGCCCTTCTCCCAAGGGCAGCCCGCCCTGCCCGGTCAGCCGGCTCAACCTGGTCAACCTAATCAACCCGGCCAGCCCGGCTTAGCTCCCCAGAGCACACCTGTTGCGGGAGCAGCCAATCAAGCTGCCACCACGCCGGTACAAACCCCTGCTGCTATGCCGGCCGTACCCGCACCTGGCACCGCACCGGACCAGCAGTTTGCCCGTAATCCTTTATTCTACAGTGTCAAATGCAGCCTGAACAACGTTGATTACCAATTTGTCGTGGATGCCCAAAGCGGCAAGATTCTGCGCAGCCACGTGGAAGCTCATGACAGTTTGTTTAATAGATAAAGTACCTCCGGATGTGAAAAATGACGCTCTGAAATTGAGAGCGTCATTTTTTTGACCTTGAGGACTATTGATTTAGGGAAATTATTTATTAGGCCCTTTCCCATTCAGCGCCTTCTTCCAAGGCTCCCTCAGGACATTTTCGAGCTATTGGCCTTTTTATTCTTATTAATTTCAAAATCTTTCTTTATTACTTCGTTATAAACACCAATAACCTTGTAGAAAATTTCAATCTCTTCCGGAGAACATTTCTCCTGCAGCTCCGACATGGTCTTGGCAATATCCTTAATATCATACATCTTATGAGCCTTACTGGTCTTTGCCCCCTGAGGCGTCACAAAAAGATGAAGGTTCTTAGCATTGCCCTCTTCTTTCCGCTTCTCAATCATTCCCTGTTTTGTCAACCTGGTAAGGATCTGGGAGATGGCCCCCTTGGTCTTATCCCAGTATTTGATCAGCTCCTGCGGCGTGGTGCCGGGATTATCTTCAATATAGCTCAGGGTGTGGACGTCCAGCATGGAAAGAAGGTTTATACTATCATATTTATGGGAGGAGTAAATATAATCGTTGTAGTGCATGACAAAGAAATAGATATTGTAGTATCTATCGTTTAAGGTTTTATAAAGATTATCTACCATCGTAGGCTTCTCAGCAGCCGGCCCTTTAGTCACAGCAGGTTTTTCAGCAATTTTCTCTTTAGTCATAAAGGCCCCTATCCTTTTCTCTTAACTATCTTCTAATTCAAAAGAATAGCATACTTTGGCTAATCTTTCAAATACTTATTGTATGGTTTTACCCTTTTTGGTAAATTGTAGTCAAAAATAAAAATGTTTAACTGTTAAACTAAAAACGTATTGACAAATTCTGAAATATAGGAGTATTATAATAATAGAAATTGTTTAATGATTAAACAATAACGGGTTATGAAAGAAAAAAAATTAGGAGGGCATTATGGGAAAGTATGATTTTGATGCAATCGTGGATCGTCGTGGAACCAGTTGTCTGAAGTATGATTTTGGTATGCAGCGTAAAAACCGGACTGATTTATTACCTTTATGGGTAGCAGACATGGACTTTAAACTGCCGGAAGAAATCCTGGCTGATTTTCACAAACGGATTGACCATGGTATTTTCGGCTATACGGACCCGGACCAGGAATATTACGATGCCCTGGACGGCTGGTTCTCCCGCCGGCACGGATTCCATATCGACCCCAAGACCGTTACGGTAGGCTGCGGCGTAGTTTACGGACTGGCCACCGGTGTCAAAGCGTTTACTAAACCGGGAGATGCCATCCTGATCCAGCAGCCGGTCTACTACCCCTTCCGGGAAGTTATCGAAGATAACGGCCGCCATTTTATCAATAACCAACTGGTCTATAAAGAAGGAACGTACAGCATAGATTTTGTTGATTTTGAAGAAAAAATCGTAGCTAATAAAGTTAAGGTCTTTATTTTATGCAACCCTCATAATCCGGTAGGCAGAGTTTGGACTCCGGTAGAACTGGAAAAAATGGGCGATATCTGCTTGAAACACAACGTCATTATCATGGATGATGAAATCCACTGCGATTTCGTTTTCCCCGGCCATAAATTTACCAGCTTTATGACGCTGGATGCCAAATATCAGGATAACCTGGTGCTTTATAACTCCCCCAGCAAGACCTTTAACGTAGCCGGCCTGCAGCCTGCCAACATCATCATTAAAAATGAAAAGCTGCGCAGCCTGTACCGCAAGGCCAATGCGGCTTCCGGTTACAGCCAGGGCAACGTCATGGGCATGGTAGCGGTTAAATCCGTTTATACCAAAGGCGATGCCTGGGTAGACGAACTGGTTCAATATATTACCGGCAACATGGAATATGTACGGGATTTTGTGAAGAAGAATCTTCCTAAAGCTTATTTCGTAGAGCCGGAAGGCACCTACCTGATCTGGATCGACTTTTCCGGTTACGGCCTCACCAGCGCCGAGCTGGAGCATGTCATGGTGGACGAAGCTAAGTTATGGCTTGATTCCGGCAAAGTCTTCGGACCGGCTACGGAACAGTTTGAACGGTTCAACCTGGCCTGCCCCCGCCGCACGGTAGAGCAAGCGATGAAGCAGTTAAAAGCAGCTCTGGATAAGCATTAATTAGGAGGAAGAACATGAAAACACTGTGGTCGACGTACAAATCATCCGTATTGCTTCTGGCTGCCATGGTCTTGGGCGGCGTGATCGGTTATTTCTGGGGACCTGGTGCGGCAGTTCTGCAGCCGGTCGCCGATATTTTCTTAAACTTGTTGTACTGCTGTGTAGTACCCCTGATTTTCTGTTCCCTGACCGCGGCCATTGCTAAAATGGAAGACCTGTCCAAGTTGAAAAAGATCATGGGCCTGTTTTTAGCCGGCACCTTTATTACCGGCATCATCTCCTGCCTGTTCATGGTCATCCCCTGCCTGTTTATCGACCCGGCTCAAGGCTCAACGATTAAGCTGGCAGAAAGTGTTAAAGATGCTTCCGGCAGCATGAACGTGCTGGGCATGTTTACCGTCGGAGATTTTCCCCTGTTATTTTCTAAGGCTCATCTGATGGCTTTGATCGTCTTTACCGTCATCTTTGCTATTGCCGTTATCCAGGCCGGGGAAAAGGGCAGAAAAATTGCCAATGCCATGGAAGATTTAACCGCCGTGGTTGTCAAGATTATCGGTATCGTCATGAAGATTGCTCCTTTAGGTTTAGGCTGCTACTTTGCCATCTTAATCGGCACCAACGGCAGTGACGTTATCGCGCCCCTGTCCAAGGCCATCGGCATGTATGCGGTAGTTATCCTGGTCTACTACGTAGTATCGCAAACCGTGGAAGCCTACCTGGGCGCCGGCATGGACGGAGTCAGGATTTGGTGGGCCACCGGCGTTCCTCCGACTTTGACCGCCCTGGGCACCTGTTCTTCCGCCGCTACCTTGCCGGTTAACCTCCAGCAGGCCAAGGCCATCGGCATCCCCGATGAAATCGCTAATCTGGTCATTCCCCTGGGCGCTAACCTGCACAAAGACGGCGCCTGCATCATTCAGATCATCAAAATCGCTTTCCTGTGCTCCATTTTCGGTATGAACTATGCCACGCCGCGGAACATTATTTTATCCATCGTGGTGGCCGTCATCGCTTCCATCGTCATGGGCGGCATCCCGGCCGGCGGCTATGTAGCGGAGATCTTCATCATCTCGGCTTTCGGCTTTCCTACCGTGGCTATCCCCATCATGGTCTTAATCGGGACCATTACCGATGCCCCGGCTACTGCCGTTAACGTTACGGGTGATACCGGCCTGGCCATGATCATTACCAGATACGTGGAAGGTAAGGATTGGCTGAAGAAGGCGCAGGCAAAGAACGCCTCGGTTAACGCTTAATAAATAAAACAGCTAAAAAACTGCCCGGCTGCAAAAATGATTCCGAGCTTACTTAAAAGAAATCTTAATGAAGCTGCAGCGCAGCCTGGCCGCAGAATTACCCCAGACCTTACTTAAACCCAATACTAAAAACCGCCGTTGAGAAATTCTCTCAACGGCGGTTATATTTTTACCAGCCCTGTTATTTATAAGCCTCCAATTTACATTCCGTTCCCAGCACATAATGATGTTTCTGAGCCACGAACATAACCGGGGCCATCTTAGCGTAATCAATACTGCCATCTTCCTGCAGATATTTTTCGTCTACCAAGGTCTCCGCCACCCGGGCGATAAAGATGTCAAAATCAGGCCGTTCATAAATATCTATGACCTGACAGGCCATGGAAACAGGAGCATTCTTAATCAGGGGTGCCCCAGCCACCGCTCCGAACTCTGCCTCGAATAAATTAGACTTATCTTCCTTCCAGCCGTTCATAAAGGCGCTCTTATTCGCCGCCGGCAGCATATCCTCCGTCAAAAGGTTGATGCTGTAAGCCTGGTTGGCCCGCAGTCCTTTCTGAGAATAGCGGCTCTTGTGAATGCTAACTTCAACCGTACCGTGATCGATAATGCCAACGTGCCCCGCTAACATATAGTGGTTCTTGCCTTCAGCGACCGTACCTATTACCACCAGCGGCATAGGATAGAGTTTATTTTTCGCTCCTAAATTTTTTCTCATGATTGTGACCTCTTTCCTTGTTATATTGACCAGGCATTACGCTTGCAGCCATCCGGACAACTCCTGCTGCTTATCCAGATATTCTTTATGCTCCTTAACGACCCCGCGTTCAGGAACACCATCAAAAACATAGGATTTAATTTCCCCGGCGGGGGCGGGAATTAATTAAGATAGTTTTTTTACTCACAAAGATTGACTCTCTTTACCTCGTCGGTCAAATTTTATTAGTTGCATTATGTTACTTATATTTTAACTAACAGTATGTAGCTTGTCAATAGGTATTTAAGAAAATATGCAAATTAAAGCTTTTGTTATGTTTTCTTTCTCGATATTTTCTTCTTGTTCATTATTGCTTACAGCCCTTGATAATAAATAACACTTAGTTTCTTGATTCTTTTGTTTTTATATGCTATGATTAAACATAATTAATCTAATTGTACCAAAAAGGAAGTGCCGGAAATGGAGTTTAAAAGAGCTCGCACTGAAGAACAGAAGGACCAAAGGTTGAAACAAATCTTACAAGCGGCAGAGGACCTGCTGCAAAAGTATGACTACGCCGAGATTAATATGAAGCTGATTGCAGAGCAGCTAGACTACACCCGGGCCAACCTCTATAAATATTATGGGTCGAAAGAGGAAATCTACAGCACCTTATTCCAAAGGCAGCTGCATACTTGGATTGAGGAAACCCTGCGCTGTTTTGCCGCCGCCGGATATGGCAGCGGTGCTTATACCGCTGACGCCGGCGGGCAAGCCAAAACTGCAGTTAGAGGCACCTTTTGTAACAATCCAGCCGCACCCCTAAACGATGCCAAGTTTGCCGCTTTATGGAGCGAGATCATGGGCCGCTACGGCATTATGCTCAAAATCGACAGCCTGCTCAGCGCCATCATTGAAAATCATATTTCCTTTGAAAAACTAATTGAATTTAAATCCACTATCATGCACGATTTTTACCGCCTGCTGCCCTTAATCAGGCAACAGGTACCCTTTTTCACCGAAGGAGAGGCCAAGGATTTCCTTTACTTCCAGCTATTACACGCCAGCGCCCTGTATATGAACGTGCAGGCCCGCCACCGGGAGCAGAAGCTTTTAAAAATCTGCGACCCTGATTATAACTTCATTGAGTTCGTCCCCACCTTCCAAAGCTACCTCCACACCCAGCTCAGCGGTCTCAGGGCCAGAAAAGGCTAAAAAAACTTGGCCGCCGCTTGTATTTTATAATAAAGCTCTTATAATAAATATAGATATCAAGCAGGTTTACTGCCGAATACCGGTCTAGATAAGGGAGATGAACTAAGCATGTACCAGCCTAAGCGGGAAAAAGACCTGCGCTGTCCGTTAGAATACGGTTTAGAGGTTTTTGGCGGCAAATGGAAGTCCAGGATCATCTGCGTTTTAGGGCAGCAGAAAGTGCTGCGCTATAATGCCCTCAAAAAAGAAATGGTGAATATCACCGACGCGGTTTTGGCTGCCGCTTTAAAAGAACTCATCGCCGATAACATCGTCGTGCGTAAACAATACTCCGAAATTCCGCCCAAGGTGGAATATTCCCTGTCCGCCAGGGGCGAATCCGTCCTGCCGCTTTTAATCGGCATCTGCCACTGGGCCGGTATGATTGAAAAAGAAAACTGTCCCCAGAACCTCAAGCTATGTGAAAAGTGCGACTACAACCATTAGTCTCTTCGTTATATTGGTATCAGGATTCTGCTTCTGTAAGAAGTGCGGCTGCAGCTATTTATCTTTACTATGAAAATTAATAGTGACTTTTAAATTTCTTAATATCTTGAATTTTTAAATCAACTGAACTATAATTGATTTAGCAAAAAGATAACTTTAAATGTAGATAGTTAAGGAAAGCTTAAGTAAAGAAAGCGAGGAGATTCTCATGAAAAAAGATTTAGAACAATATGTAGCAGCCAAGACTCAGGATTTATTAAAGGCGCCTTCCGCCTGCGCGGAAGTAAAAGCGGCGGCTAATGCCTGGCTGAAGGCTGTTGGTACGGCTGACGAAGCGGCCGAGACCAAGAAGTATCTTCAGGAACTGGAAGAGGATATTCTGCCGATTGACGGTCTGATCGGCTTTGCCGGCTCTCCTGCCGGTGCCAAGATTTTTGGTGCGGATGGGGCCAAGAAGGTTTTGGCTCATGCCCAGGACATCAAGGCCAAGGGCGGCAAGTTCTGCGACTGCCCGGCTTGCACCGCCTGTGCGGCTATCCTGAGCAAGAAAGCGGAGCTGCTGGAAGCGTAAGCTGCGAAATTTCGCGCTAAAGAGCAAACTCTTTGTAGCATTAAGGCTCCCCATCTTGACTTTTTACTTAAAATATGATATTTTTTAGCAGTTGAGTAGCCAAAAGGCGTAAATCCGAACAGGATTTACGCCTTTTTTAGTACCCCAGCACAGTAAACCAACTTCTTAAAATTTTTCTTATAAGGAAGGTAATATAATGTATAAATCCGCTAAAATAATCCTAACCCTGACTCTGGCCTCGCAGCTTATAATCAGTACTATCGCCGCAGCCAGCTCCGCTTCTCCGGTACCAGTTTCTTCAGTCTCTGCTCCTGCCGATGCTGCTGCTTTAAGGCCCACCGCTTCCACTCCCTCTGTACCAGTTTCGAGAGGACCCGCTCCGGCCGCCCCCACCGCTCAGGCTTCAGCAGCTACGACCCAGACCCAGCCGGATTTCATCACCTTCGGAGAAGGACCCAAAGGCCGCAGCGCCATCGATAAAAGTAAAGACAAAAAGCTCCAGGCCCTGCTGGCGGAAACGGTCCCCCAGTTCAAGCAGTACAGCTACCTGGATAAGGTCAGCGGCCGTACCATTAACTATAATTTATTTGTGCCGGCCGGTTATAAAAAAGACCAAAGCTATCCGCTCTTAATGTTCATCGGCGATGCCAGCACCGTAGGTGCCGATACCACCATCCCCCTGCAAAGGGGCTACAGCCCGGCCGTGTGGGCAGCGGCCTCCTCTCAGGCTAAGCAGCCCTGCCTGGTTTTAGTGCCCCAATATAACGGAGTGGTCATTGACGACCATAACGGTTTTAAAGTCACCCCCGACGTAGAAGCTACGGCGCGCCTGGTGCAAACCGTAGCCCGGGACTACGGCGCCGATGAGAAGCGGCTTTACAGTACCGGTCAATCCATGGGCTGCATGATTACCCTCTACCTGGCGGCCAAGCATCCTGACCTGTTCGCCGCCACCCTGCTGGTTTCCGGTCAATGGGACATTAAAGATTTAGCGCCTTTGGCCCGGCAGAAATTTTTCTATCTGGCCGCCGGCGGCGACCCTAAAGCTTCTCAGGGCCAACGGGAACTGTTATCCTTATTGCAGCAGCAGGGAGCCAAGGTAAGCACCGCCAGCTGGGACGCCCGCAAGAGCGAGGCTGCCCTGTCCAGAGCCGCCCGCCGGGAAATCGCCGCCGGTAATCCCATTAACTTTGCCACCTTTGTAACCGGTTCCGTCTTACCGGCCGGGGTAAAAAGTAACAATGAGCACATGTACTCCTTCTACCATGCCTACCAGATCAGCGCCGTACGGGAATGGCTGCTGGCTCAGCATAAATAGGATATAATTGGTAAATTAAGATGAATTTATAACAATTAATGAAAGCTGGTCAACCGAAACCTAAGCAAAAAGAATGACCTCCTGGCTCTTAGCGAGGGGGTCATTTTTTGCTAAAAATAATCTATGTAAAATATTCAAGCTTTGTCGACTTATAAGAGTACCGGTTAATAAACAATATCCCCAAATTGTGCGACAGGATAATAACTGGCAAAAGCTTCCGCGTATTTGCTATGACCTTTATAAGCATAAGAATTCATATGGTTAGCACGTAATTGAGCCCTTAAAGTATAGTTCTCCGCCATTTTTTTCTGACTTCTACAGCACTGCATAGCTTTAAGCTTCACATCAAAAACCTCGGTAATGTCAACAAAAACACCCGGTTTAAAAGAGTTCAGCTCAGAAACGTGAGGCTCAAAACCGAATAAAGGAATGCGCCTAGCCGATGGCTTTGTTCCCTCTAAGAAAGTACCACTGCCGGAAGCAATCAAACATGACCTCCTAACCATATCAGCTACTAAACCATGATCAGGGTTGGTAAAATCTTCTTTGTCATGGGTAAGGATAAAATCAGGAGTGAAATTACGAATCTCAATTACTAAACGATCAATTATTTCCCGGGTAATGACCAGGGGATAATCTTCGTAATCCCAAATATCCAGCTTAGCTACACCTAAAATGGCAGCAGCCTCTTTAGCTTCGACGAGCCTCCGCTCCCTTGCTTGGTCCATCGTCATGCCTTCTTCTTTCCAAATATCATTTGACTCGCCGCGCAAACCGCAGGTAACTGCTACTACATGTACCGTATCGCCAGCTTTGCTGTGTTTAGCTATAGTACCGCCGCTGCGCCAGATAAAATCCCCTAAATGTGCTGCTACTACTAAAATGTTTTTTCCACTCATAATTATTACCTCCGTACTATTTAAGTTACAATTTTTAAATCTACATTTATCAAGGTAATTTTTCCACCTTGGCAAAACCAGAAGAGGTTGAACCTGTCAAGTAAAAGTAGACACAATAAAAAACTCAAAACCCCAATTCGGTCTTGTACTGAATTGGGGTTTTGTATCCCAATGCAGCTGCAGAACGCTTGTTGTTGAAATATTTAACATATTTATTAAGCACTCCGGACACGTCGTTCGTTGTTTTTAGCCCGAAGTCCACATATAACTCGTCCTTTATCCAGCCATTCAAGGCTTCAATAATTGGATTATCTGTCGGGGTACCCCCTCGCGACATTGACCGTTTTATATTATAATATCTATGGGCCTCGTAAAAGGCCATGGACGAGTAGACAGCTCCCTGATCGGTGTGCAAAACTGTTGGGGCCGTCTGCTTTTGTTTTTTAGGGAGCATCCTTATAAGGTCTGCTAAACATTTATAGTATGTCCCTGTATCACCCCTGCGCGCAGAGAATGCATGCGAGATAATCTCGTTGTTAAAGGTGTCCACAAGTAACGTCCACTCATAATTTCCTTTCTTCGTCTTGAGAATGGTCATGTCTGACACAACTATCTGCAAGGGTCTTTTGGCTATCCATTTACCCTGTACAATATTTGGTAACCTAATGCTTTCTGCTCCAGGCTTCCTGTATTTATAATGGCGTACCAGAGAATAAATCTTTGCCTGCTTGCAACACTTATGGGCCAGATTATCTGAGAACTTCCACCCAGTATCTTCACGTATGGCTTGAGCCAAACGGTGATATCCCCAAGTCTTATGCTTTAAGTGAAGCTCTTTCAGCATTCCGGTAAGGACCTGCCTGTTGATTTCATAGTTATTTAGCTTTCCGCGACGCGAACGCCATTTGTAGAACCCTGATTTGTTTACGCCTAATACCTTGCAAAGGAGCAGCACGGGATACCTTACTTTGAAGGCTTCGATGATTTCAAAATCTGCCCTTTGCCAATAACGTATTCCTTGTTTGCACCAACTCCTCTCACAAAGTAGCCTTTTTTTAGGCGCGCAAGGTCCAATTCCTGTTTAAGTATGATTAAACGTAAGCGTTCTACCTCGCTCAAAGACTTGCTTGTATGCAAGGCCGAGAATTTGTTGCCTTTGTGCGGTTCGAGAGAGGCTTCGCCTTCTTCTACATAACGTTTGCACCAAGTACTTACAAGCCCATTTCTTACATGTTCTTTCTTTTCTATTTCCATGATAGAAATGTGATTTTCTATATGCATTTTTACAATTCTAAGCTTTTCTTCTTTTGTCCATTTACGGTGAGGAACACCCTTTAAAGATCCCATAGTTTTCTCCTTTCAAATACAAATCCTATATCTATTTAAGCATAAAAAATAGTAGACATCCATTTTTTATGAATGTCTACTTAGAGTTTACCAGTTCATATGCATATTCATTCGCCCGATTTTTAATTTTTGTTACAAGCCCATCTTGATAAAATTGCTTCCATAAGCTACCTATAATCTCTTCCATTTTTGGATTAGAATTAGCTGTCCTCGCACACACACCCATAATGATTTTCTCTTCCAAATCTACCACTTTGCATTCCATACTTTCCCCAACCTTTCGCTTATTTCAACAAATTAAGTTATCACTAAACCATTACAGTTATAGCTTCGTCAATAGAGCCCCCATCCGAAAAGCCTTTTCGCAATCCTTGGGAAATTGTTCCTTTCGCTGCCGCCTTTTACTCTCTTCCGAAAAGATACTTGATTCATAATCCGCATAATTTAAAAATTGATACGTATCATATGCATATAAAACTTGTGGTTTAACTCCAAGCAGCAATTTTGCAGATTGATGATACATGTCCAATTTTTTCTCCAGCCCATATGCGGTCGCCTGATCCTTTGTCATATTCATCGTATAAATAAACCCAGTTGCGATCTTTTTCTCGAAAACAGTAATGATATCCTTACTATAGATTGTTCCCGGAAACAAGAAGCGCTCCAAGCATGCTGCCATCCCCGAACTTAAATTCATAAAATAAATTGGTGACCCCCAAATTATTGCATCAGAGTCGTGAAGCATCAAAAGCACTGATGTCAATTCATCTTTCATCGCACATACACCATGTATACCACCTTTACGTTTACACGAAAAGCAACTCACGCAACCATGATACGAATGCTCATACAAATGAACAAGCTTTGTTTCCGCCCCTTGTTCATTAGCACCTTCCAATGCCTTTTTTAATAATGTTGCTGTATTCCAATCTTTACGGGGACTTCCGTTCACTGCCACAATTTTCATTTTGCATTCCACCTTTTTGCTGGATATATTCCAATTAACACATACAGATTGCAACAGTTCAACTGACTGCAATCTGTATGCGAAAATTCTTATGATTTAATTTTGTGCCGTGTCACGAATTTTGCTATTTCTTCTTGTATAAGCAGAAAAACCTTCGATACAAGATACCCATCTGCTGTTGCGTGATTCAAGCGGACACTTACTGGCATCACTAACCGCTCTCCCTCTCTTTGATAGCGTCCCCAGTTTACGATTGGCAAAAAATAAAGATATCCATCTGGAAGCTCAATATGGAGTGAATCATACGACAACCAGGAAATATAGGATGCATCAAACCAATTAGGATGATGTTCCATGTCCAGTCCATATTCCCTGGATGTCTTCGCTCTTGCAATGTCTGCAGCACAGCCTGCATAGAATTTTTCATAATTCTCCTGATACTCCGTATACACCGGTGTACAAGTTTCCGTATCGTCATGAAAAATGTACTGTGTGGGGTTGATCTTATCGTATACAATTACCTGCTTTGTTTGCCATAGGTACCCCATACGATAATCTTCTCGCGAATTCAATACTTTTGCCAACAGATACAAAAAATTGATATAAAATTTCGTACCTGTCCTTCTGGAATAACGCTCCAGTTCCGTCACATCCAAACGATGTGTCATTGAGATTGAGCACTTGCAGTCCTCGGAAAAATGACGAAACACACCCTTCCGATAATAGTTTTCCATGTCCACAATTTTATAGTTCATTTGTTTACCCTCTTTGCTTAAAATTTATTTCGTTCCCCTATAAGCAAAGCTGGCTGTCAGCGACCATCTGTCGCTTCATACAGGTGTCGCTGTCCCAGCTTTGTATGAAGCCACTGCAATACAAAGAATCATGATTCGTCCCTCCCTTATTGATCAACATTGGCTGCTACCAGATAAACAGCCTTGTTATTCTTGCATCTTTTTTCGTAAAACGATAGCAATAAAGTTCAAATATTTTCCTGCACCTGCCCGCATTGATTTCCGATCACCAATAGCATACTCATTATCCTGCCTTAACCAATCTTCCCAGACCTCATCGTGACTTTCCATCTCTCGCACATCCAGTACATCTGCCTGGCTGTACTCTACCATCTGTCGCCAATAACTTACATCCTGCAAATAATCCAGCTGCTCAGGTGTCCATGAAAGCAGCAGTTCTTGAGGCAGATTTGCATGATAATCTTGCTTCATCCCTGGAATAGCTATATATACATAATCACCCGGTTTCACAAAAGGCAGCAAATGCTGATCCAGGTATGCGCTGTCTCGTCCAAAATAATTATACGAGTCTGTGCTTATAACGCCATCAAAAAAGTCCTTTTCAAAAGGAAGTGCCAGTGCATCTGCTTTAATCGGAATAGCTTGTTCCTTCGAAACCCCCATCGATGTAAAAAATCGCTGGTTTTCTGATGGTTCGCTCCATAAATCAGTTGCATATACAGTAAAACCATATTCCTTCGCTAAAAAAGCAGAGGTCAATCCCTGCCCGCTTCCCAAATCACATACCACAGCTCTCTCAGGCAGTTGAGTACCTTGTAATAACTCTTCTGCAAGTTTGACTGGATTAGGTCCCATAATCTTCTTCTGCAGCTCAGGTGTATCATATTTCTTACTCAAAATATAGTTCAACTTACTTCCTCCTCGTAAATTCCTTCAAGAAAAAGCAAAGATGATCTTTCAGTTGTTCAACAACGTTAGGCTCATCCGCCATGCCATCATATATGCTGTACATCAAAAACATCGGTGCATAAAACTCCAATGCCAAGTCTTTAGCTTTCAATCTATCAACCCCCATCCCAATAAATACGTCCTCTACATAGTTCAGCGGACCAACTGCCAAATATTGTTGATAGAGCTTCCTCATCTCTTCATCACGATATTGTTCCAATGTCAGCAAGCGTCGAAAGCTCACTGCAAATTCATCTTCTGTCCAATACCGAAACTGCATTATGGAAAAGTCTACCAGATTCTTTATCTCGACCTCCTTATAGGCCTCCGGCATTACCTCACTAGACCACTCCGGCATCGAACAAGCAGATGCATTCTCCTGATCTAAAGTCTCCATATGGTACAGAATGCTGTCAAAGATATCTCGCTTATTCTTATAATGTTTGTATAAAGCACTTTTCGTCATTCCAAGTTGTTCAGCTATCTGACTCACAGATACTGCTTTATATCCCTCTTTGGCGAAAAGCTTAACAGCTTCCCACATGATGCGCTCTTTTGTATCCATAATGCCTCCTTGTTGTCGGTGAACGACCGTTCACTTATAGTATAGTAAACAATCGTTAACTTGTCAAGAATTACCTGATTTTTTTAAGTTCTCTCTAGATTCCTGATCCATCATTTATGCTTTATATAATCTGTCAAAATCCAACAAGGTCGATTATCTCCCGAACAGATAATCAACTTATTTTTTTAGTTTCTAAGTGATAATAAATACCAATATTTACTGACCAGTCATGACTAATTCTTCTTGTGCTTTATCTAAGTTTTCATGAAGATGATATGCCATAAATATTGTAATGATTGCAGAAAGGATATCCGCCACAGGTTGTGCGAAAATAATGCCATTCAGTCCCATTATATTCGGAAAAATCAGCATTACAGGCATAAAGCAAATCCCCTGCCGGCACGCGCCAAGGAAAAATCCTTCTCTTGCCTTTCCTATAACCAGGAATAGAAATGAATAGACGGTATAAAAACCGAAAAAGATAAAAGATACGCCGTTTACACGTAATGCAAGTTCTCCCACACGAATCATTTCCATATCATTTTTTGTAAATTGCAACATGATTTCATGTGAAAAAAAAGCTGTACCTAATCCAAATAATAGACAGAACGTCGTTGCCCAAACGATAGACGTTTTAATCGTTTCTTTCATACGAGAAATTTTTCCAGATCCGTAGCTATAGCCTAGATTCCCGAAACACCACACTATGGAACAGTGGAACCATGAATTATGGCCTTTCTAATGAAGCCTTCAAGGGTATTAGATCGAGCTTTATATATATATCTTCCTGCTTTGCTAAAACTTCTC
>Ga0268357_100508_pt1 | contig 48588 bp, 48 predicted proteins | sample BioMet10_FD_192466 | JGI IMG/M metagenome (GOLD analysis project Ga0268357, IMG submission 192466) | Sewage microbial communities from Oakland, California, United States - Biofuel 10 (Illumina Assembly) | ecosystem: Engineered > Wastewater > Sewage > Unclassified | place: USA: California... | reverse complement strand
ATTGATAATGCTCAGTTGTCTCCATTTCATGAATACGTTCTGTAACAAGATTAACTAATAAATACTTTGATCCTACTATATGTAGTAACTTATCGATTGATGGATAATTCATATATGTCACCTCTTAGTTTTAATATAGTCTTTATTTAAACTTAATGCAAGAAAGTTTACACTTGTTTTACAATTTGAAGCAGTAAAAAAGATATTATAATATCTTTTTTAATCTTTCTTTTTAATTCCTAATACTTTTTGTTTTTCCTTTTTTAAATTTAAAGTTTCATAAAAAATTTGCTTCATTTTTGTTGGATTATCTACAATTTTATTTTCTTTGTAAAATGAAACTAATTTATCAACAACATCTTTGACATTAGAATATTCTTCAAGATCAAATTTATATGCTCTATCTATTACATAGAATTTAAATACATCTTGACCTTCTTCTATACAAATATCTCCAGCTCCATAATCAACACAAGGTCCTAAATATGGTAGTTGTTGTATATCTACTTCTTTCTTTAATCTATCATATATAATATCATTGTTTTCTAATGTGAAATAAGTTCTTTTGCATTCACTGTGACCAATTATTTCGTCAAATGGTCTGTTAGATATTTTTTCAGTTTGGATGTTAATTTTATCATCTATTTTTCTCATATTCATTAAACTCCTATTAACAAGTAATATATATAAATAGTATCTTTTGTCAATGAACTTTATTTACTATTTCTAATAAACTCTCTTAGTCCTCTTAGAATATCAACCATTGACCATGTATCTTGCTGACAATATTCAATTAATTTTTGATAACGATGGGCAAAATCCTTTGGTGTTAATTTAGGGAATTCTTCATATGCCGTATAAGCTTGAACACCATTACCTATTTCCATACTATGATAATCGACATTGCTAAATAATGGTAATATCTTTTTTATAGAAAATGATCCCGTCATACGATAATCATAAAAATTAAAGCCATTGGTATCTTCAAAGCCAAGATTTTTATATAAGTCACTATTACCTTTTAAAACAAACATTAAATCATAAACATTGTCTCTAATGGCTAGTAATTGATTTCTATATTGTGGGAATATTACGGATAACTCTTTTAATCTCGATTTTTCAAAGTTTTGATTATAAACTAGTACTGAACCACCTGTTGATGTATCAATATCTTTAATCATCTCTTTAATTAAATCTTCACGATGATCAATATGATCTTTAGCTAGATAACCATAATGATCTTTTTCTTTATCACATACTCCTGGCTCTCTTTCAATATGAAGTGAAAATTGAAAGACACTTTGGGAATAACAATGCTCTCCTCTAAAACGCGGTACAGGGCATGGAAATGTCTCAAAATCTAAATGATAGATAGGATACCTAATTGCATTAACACCTGCTTCTATCTTATCTAATTTGATATATTGTTTATGACTAATAAAACAATTTTTTTGTATTTGATAAGCTTCTTTGTTTAAGAATTTATCTGGTACATCACCCATTGAATGATAACCCATATTGGCTAAATCAAAGACGGAGTATTTAGCGCCTTCTGGTGTTTCAAAGCCATGGGAATTACCAATAAAATTAAAGACTGAATTAGTCGCTGGAATATCTTTCCAACAGACATCTTTATACTTACATTTAGTAGTCTTTTTATATTCACAATATATATCTAATGGACATGGTTCGGCATCCATATTTGTAACATAAGTTTCTACTTTTTTACGATCGATATCAATAATATCCATATAATCTTTAGTGACACTTGTCATATCAATAAATCTAACAATATCATAACCATTTTCATCTGTATTATAGACTGGTTCTACTCCATCATATGTGCCATCAAAAGTATAATCACCATCTAAGACAGCAAGATAATACTTAACTTGGGAAGAATCACCATGATGTTCAGCTAAATCGTGTTCAATAATATATCTTTGTACTGCAAGGTCATATACATAGTGTCCAACACTAGTAAAACGATCAAACAACTTCATACGTGCTTCATCATATTTTTTTCTTGGCATTCTTGATTCGACATCAATACCTAAATCTTCTAGGAAATAATAAATACCATCTAGACCCTTTTCTAAAATAGGCATATGTGTCCCTTTAATACTAGGTCCTAGTGCCATATACTTTTTAGATGTCGTGGCTTTAACTTCGATTATATTAAAATGATTATCTACTTCATTATAAATATCGACATAACATATATATCTAATTCCATTAATTAAAGCATCAAAAGATTCCTGCATTTTAGTATCAGCTGCAAATTTAAATGTTCCTTTAAAATATTTAGGGGCGACTACTCCTGCTAATTGCTCTACTTTAGAATAGTATGGCATCATAATCTTTAATTGAGGATTATCAACATCAATTAAATCTGTGCCATCTTCTTCATACATTGAAGACAATATTTCTTCTTTAGCGGATTCTAATTCTTCTTCACGATATTCTGCGTAACTAACATCAGCATCTAATTTTTTGCGTTTTAAATCGTCCAAAGTACAATACCTTGGACATCTTAAATAATTAATAAAATTAGTTTTTGTTATAGCCATAATTACCTCAATTTGTTATTAATATTTTTTAATTCTTTTGCTGAAATAAATCTATTTGTTTCATTATATTCTCTTCTTATTTGATAGTTTAAATTCTTATAACGAACAATTTTAGCGATACCAGCATAAGTAAAGTCTAATAAGTTTAAATCACCAAAGATAACATATGCATAGATTGGTGCATCTTTAAACATATCATGTATCTTATGATAATCGGCTTCTACTTGTTTAAAAGGATTATTTACTTTATAAATATCTTCATTATCTTTAACTTCAAAATATTTGCCTTTATCACTTACTCTACCACTTTGATATTTAAACATCTTAATTAAGAATATACCACCATCAGATACTAATATTACATCTGAATTATATTCCTTTGGGATAACAATACGCATATCAATATCAAGCGCTTTTAAACTAGTTAACAATGTTGGAAGAGAATCTTCATAACTTTTATGTTGCACAATTGCTGATGAAAATTGATAACCATATTTAAATGTACGATAAAGTGCAACAACTATAAAAGAAACAAATATGATTAATATTATAATTCCTGATCCATAAAATAATAATTGTAATTGACTCATTTAATCACCTCATAAATTAATGGCTTTGGTTTAACATATTTATCTTCAATATGAAAACATTCTATAATACTATTTAATTTAATATCTTTATCATTATAATATACTGTTAAAATAGTATCTCCTTGTTCAACATAGTCTCCTACTTTTTTATTTAGTACAAAGCCTACATTATTATCAATAACATCATCTTTATTAAGTCTACCTGCTCCTAATTCACGAGCACATTCGCCTAATTTTTGTGTTTCTATTTTAGTTAAATATCCTGATGTATTAGCATTAATACGCATAGTCTTAGCGTTGTTGCGTAAATATAATCGACCATTTTGATGATGGACCAACTCGACAAATTTATCATAGGCTTTGCCATTATATAAATTCTTTTTGACCATATCTTCTGCATCAGCTGAAGAGATATTTAAACCAAGTGATACCATCAATGCTGATAGAGTTAAAACTAATTCGGTAAAGTCTCCTGGACCTTTACCATTTAATGTATCGATAGCTTCTTGAACTTCTAATTCATTACCAATGGCATTGCCTAATGGTTCATCCATATTAGTTAAAACACAAACTGCTTCTTTATGATGAGATTTACCTATTTCAACCATGTAATGTGCTAACTCACGAGCATCTTTTAAGATATGAAGTAATGCTCCACTACCAACTTTAACATCAATAACTATCTTATCGGCACCTGATGCTAATTTCTTAGACATAATTGATGATGCGATTAATGGAATTGATGATACTGTATTGGTAACATCTCTTAAAGCGTATATCTTTTTATCAGCTGGAACAAAGTTTAATGTTGCTCCTGAGACAGCAACACCTATCTCTTTTATTTGCTCTTTAAATTCTTCTAAAGTTAGATTAGTTTTAAAGCCATGGATTGATTCTAATTTATCGATAGTACCACCAGTATATCCTAATGATCTGCCAGACATCTTTGCTACCAAAACACCACAAGATGCTACTAAAGGAGCTACAACTAGCGTTGTTTTATCTCCTACTCCACCAGTTGAATGTTTATCTATTTTAACACCCTTAATGTCGCTTAAATCAAGTTTATCACCGCTATTAAGCATAATCTCTGTCATATCACTTGTTTCTTTATAAGACATACTATTTTTTAATACAGATTTTAAGAATAAAGTCATATCTGCATCAGTAATATTACCTTTAACATAATTATCGATAACAAAAGATAATTCTTCATGAGAAAGTTCTTTATTATTTTCCTTCTTATTTATAATATCCTTAATATCCATATTATCACCATATTAAGTATATCATAGATACTTTTAAAAAATAAAAAAAGTAAATATTTCTATTTACTCTTTTCAACTGTAGTTTCTTCTTTACTATCAGAATTCTTTGCTTTACTATCTAAAACGATTTTTTGTAATTCTTCATCACTAATACCTTCGTTTTTTGTAATAGTTCTCATTTCTTTTAGTAAATCCATTTGTTGTACTTTAGATTCAGCAGAATTGTATAAGTCAGCTAATCCATCAATCATTTTCTTTGGACTACTAACGTCAACTAATTCTTCTTCCTCTCTCTTTTTTTGAGGTGCACTTGAATTCCAATCCATTGCAAATTTATCATCATTAGATAGATTTAATTCTTGTGCTGTAGCATCAATTTGCTTTTTAATATCATCAATCTTATCTTTATTTTCTGATGGATGATAATCAGTTGTTCCTTTGTTTCTATCTGCATCATCTTTAACTAATTTATTTTTTTGATCAAATAAATCTTGCAATTTTTCAGTCTTAATGAATGTATCATCAACTATTTCTGGTTTATCAGCATCTTTAACTTCTTCAGTCTTTTCTGCTTCTTTATTACCAATTTCCATAGGCATATTTTCTGCTCTATAGATAACAGCCTTTATAGCATTTCTATTAAGGTTTGCATGCCCACCTTCAATTACGATTTGATATTTAGCTTTTTCAATATCTTCTTTACTAGCTCCTGATGCAAGCATATCTCTATAATTAGCAACGGCATCATTTAAATTCTTATCTAAAGATCCACTAATATTAGATAACTTAATATTGTTCTCTACTTTTAGTGCTTCTGCTTCAGCTTCTTCTTTTTTAGCTTGAACTTTAGCTTCTAATGCTTGTTCTTTCTTTAACATTTGTTGATATATCTTTCTTGCATCGTCTCTACCTTTTAATTGGCTTTCAATATATTCATGTTCTTTTTTAACATTATCAAATATATCTTTAACGCCATCGGCATTTGTTACTTCTGTTTTAGCATTATCTTTAGTAAATTCTTTATTAGCTGAATGAACATCAAATAATTGTTGTGCTAAATCTTTACCACTCATATCTAATTTTTGATCATTAGCTATTCTATTACTAACTTCTTTATTTAATGTATCATCAAGATTAGCGTTTTCCTCTTTAGTAGCATTTGTAATATCTAATGCTTCTAATGAAGGATTTTCCTTAATTATATCTTGCTTAGTATTTTCAATTAATTTTTCTTGGGCTTTTCTTTCTTCTCTATAATTCTTATAGAAATTTTCTACTTTCTTGTTATTTATGTTAGCAAGAACAGCCTTAGCATCTTTTGTATTACCTTTTTCGATATCATATAGTTGTGATGCTATATCGTTAAGATTAGCATTCTTTACTTCACCATTTTTATCTAAAAGTTTATCCTTAAGTGAAATTGCTATAGCATGATTTGTTAAACTCTTTTTATATCCATTTGATAATTGGCAATTATTCTTAGTACGATCAAAGTTGTTTACAAATTCATCTATTTCTTTTGGACCAATAACTCTAGAATCTATTAGTTCATGTAATTGAGATTCTTTTGTTATACCGTTAAATATTGATTTATCTTTAAATGAATCAGCAATAATACTAGCAAAATTTGGATTCATCTGTGTCATTGCAATTAATTGTGATGTATTAAGTTTTCCATTTTCAAAATCCTTAAGTGCATCATAACATTGTAACGCTGTTGGATCTTTACTATACTTGTCTACTACTTCATCGACATTCCCTTTATCCATTGATAATTTATGAACTGCTTTACCATTTCTATAAATAGTAACTTTAGCCTTTTCATCATCAACTAGAAGGCCATCTGTTTTAATTGGTTCATCTACAAGAAGACCATCTGTTTTAATTGGTTCGTCATCTTCAAGAAGTCCACCAGTATCAATTAGTTTAGCATCTTTATCTTTAGTTTTAGCCTCAGTTTGCTCTTTAGCTTTATCATTATCAAGTTCTAATTTTCTTGTTTTCAAACTTGATTCAATTAAACTAATCTCTTGGATACGATCATCCAAAGTATTAGGATTTAACAAACATTGATAGAAATTATTATCTGCATCTTTAATTCTTGAGCCTTTATATATTCCAAGACCATTATTAAGGAAATAACCAAATTTAGCTGTTTCTGAAGTAGCACCTGTCTTATTCTTTTCATCATAGAAATTAACAATATTTTCTGGTATAGAATAATCCTTAAGTGCTTCTTGTAATTTAGATGTTAATTCATCATCAACTACTTTATCTTTTAATATATCAGCTGTAGATTTGCCATTAATATGACTAGCAAACTCAGGATCTTCAATCATTTTCTTGCCTAATACATAAGTACCAAATGCAAGCATCGAAACTTGATCATCGTTAAGTAAATTATTTCCTTTAGATAATAATTTTCTCATATTATCATCACTCAATGTTCCGTTAAGTCTTGAATATAATATTGAAGATACTATATTATCTGGGTTTTGATTATATGCAGCATATATTTCTGGGTTAGTATCCTTTAAAGTATCAATATAGCCAGCAAGTGGCAATTTAGGACCACCCTTTTGTAAAAATTCAATGGCTGCTTTAACAGCATTTGCTTGATTTACTAGTCCACTAGAGCTAAGAATAGTTAGTGCCGTATTTAATGCTAACATATCTTTATCGGCTAGCATTTTTTCTAAATCAACTTGTGTCTTATATTCAGTACCAATATTATTTAAACTAGAAATAATTGCTGTTCTTTCATCATTATATGCTTGTTCAGCATTTGCTTTTTCAGTTGTAACAGCATTATAAACCAAATTATTGGCAATTCTATCTCTTGTCGTTTCATATATATATTTTGAAACAGACTTAGTTGGCAATGATTTGCTATATTGCTTAGCATAATCTGCTTCAGCTTGTTCAACAATATTTAAATTAGTAATCATAGGTTCAATTTCAGGCACTACTTCTTTTTCAGTTTCGCCATTAATAACCTTTTTGATACTCTTTCTAAATGTATCTCTGTCTTCTTTTGCAATACGTGCAATACGAGACATTCTAGCATTTAATTTAGCTAATTGAATACGATCAAAATCTGTTTTAACATCGATTCCGTCAGCAATAAGTGGAGATATTTTATTTCGAAGATATTCATCTAATTTAATATTTTGTGCTTGTAATTTTGGAATTTGCTTACTTGCTTCTGCAAATCTATCAGCCGCAGCTTCTCTTTGTTCTGGTGTTAAAGAACTATCAGTTGAATTGCTTTGCTTAGCATCTGAATAAGAGTTAATCTTTGTATTGTTTTGTGCAATTTGATTATTAATATTTTGTGCTTTTTCAATATCAATAGCAGCTTGCTCTTGAGGATCTGATATTTTAATCGAATCAACAAAATTGTGCCAAGCTCTACGCAAAACACCGCTATCATTTTGTCTAGCGGCAATTCTTCTAGATACAGCTTCTGCTCTCGCAGCAGGCATCTCCCTTAATAATAATCTTTGATATTCTTTTAGTTCGTCATTTGTCATGTTACCTGGCATAGCAACTCACTACTCCTTACTACTTTTAATTACGTCCCTCATAACTTTTTTAACTTCTGTCCATTCATTTTCATCGTCGATACCAAGTAGTGTATAGCTACCATCGGCTTCTTCTTTAACAGTTGATGCATGGATTGTAACCATATCATCGCCTGCTGGTTCATTGAATGTATATATTAAGTATTCTTTTCCGTTCTCTTTCAACTTAAAAAATAACAATACTTCGGCTTCTCTTTCTAAACCGTTCTCATCAGTTACTTTTATTGTTTGAATTTCCTTGTTATCTTCCATAAATCCTCCCACTTTTATTCTAATATGATTATAACAACAATAAAGTTAAAATGCAATAAAATTATGTTTACATATAGTCCAAAATGGGCTTTTTTTACAAAAGTGTCTTTATTCTAACATTTTTAATATAAAATGCAACTTAAGAAGCCTTATTTGACTCAATTATTTTATTTTTTATATCTTTATATGGTACATAATCTATATATTTCTTAATAAATTCAAGGCTATCATCTTTGGCTTTTAAGAACAAATCAAAGTCTTGCATTAGATTAGCTACCTTAAATGTCATACCGCCACTTTGTCTTAAACCAAATAAATCACCACTACCACGATTTTTAAAATCTTCTTCGCTAATTCTAAAGCCATCTGTAGTTTGTTCTAAGATATTTAATCTATCAGTAGCATTATCGGTAATAAGATAGCATGTTGATGCTAGATTACTACGTCCAACACGACCACGAAGTTGGTGTAATGTTGATAGTCCAAAGGAATCAGCATCAAAGATGACCATCATTGTAGCATTAGGTACATCAATACCTACTTCAATTACAGTCGTACTAACTAATATTTGTATTTTATTATCTTTAAAGTCTTGCATGACTTCGTTTTTTTGATCATCTTTCATTTTGCCATGTAAGATACCAACTGTACATATTTTAGAGAAGGCCTTATTCATTTCATTCTTTAAATTTTCTACTGACTCGCGAGATTCTTCATCATCACTCGTTATCATTGGTGCGATAGCGTATACTTGATGTCCGGCCTTAATTTCTTTTAACATACTAGTTAAAACTTCTTTTATATCATCATTACTTTTAATATATGTTTGAATTGGCGTTCTACCAAGAGGCATTGTATGAATGGATGATATATCCATATCGCCATATATTGATAAGGCATAAGTTCTTGGTATTGGTGTCGCACTTAAATATAGGACATCTGGTACAACACCTTTGTTCATTAGCATACTTCTTTGATTAACACCAAAACGATGTTGTTCATCGGTTATAACTAAGCCTAACTTTTTATATTCAACACGATCACTAATTAAGGCGTGTGTCCCAATTAAGACATCAATCTTACCATCTTTTAAATCTTCTAATATTTTAGTACGCTCTGCTTTTTTTGTTTTACCTGTTAGAAGAGCGACCTTAATATCATAATCTTTAAATAAAGATTTAAACTTAGCATAATGTTGTTCAGCTAATATCTCTGTTGGTGCCATTAAGGCACCCATATAACCACCAAGATAATTTATATACAAAGCGATGAAAGCGACGATTGTTTTACCACTACCAACATCACCTTGTAAAAGACGATTCATTCTCTTAGGTGAAATTAAATCGTTATATATTTCTTGCATACTACCCTCTTGGTCATGTGTTAACTTAAATGGTAATTTATTTACTAAATTTAAAACATCAGTATAACTAACATTTCTCTTTAAGCCTATATCTTGTTTACGATATAGTTTTAACATATTCATACGAGCAGCAAAGATAAATAATTCTTCATACTTAAGATGATCTAATGCTCTTTTCAAGAATAGATCATTTAAGGGATTATGAATAACTTGGATACTATCTTTCTTATTCATGAAGTGATACTTAGATACTAAGTAATCAGGTACATAATCAGGATAATCATATGCTAGATTTAAAGCTTCAATAATAAATTGATGCATCTGCTTATTAGATAAACCTTTAGTAGTATGATAGATTGGCTCTATCTCTTTAGTATCTTTAAGCATACCAAAACGCATATCATTAGCCGTAATAGCATTATTCTTTAAATTATATTTACCAAAGACAGATACACGTTCACCAATACGAACTTTGCTTTTAAAGAAAGCACGATTAAAGATGGTAACGTTAAATATACGTGTACCACTATTAAGTCTAAAAGTCATACGATTCATATGACCAAAGTAAAAGACATTAGCATTAGATTCGACAATACCATCGATGATAATATTTTGATTATCTTCTAAATGTGTAATATCAGTTCTTTCAATAACATTATAACGATAAGGATAATAGTTAACTAAGTCATCGACATTATTGATATCTAAATTGTTTAATGACTTAACTGTTTTAGGACCTAGTCCCTTTATTCCAATTAGTTCCATATATCCTCCTTTGTAAAAATTTATTTATTTTATAATTAAGAGTTGACAAAAACTTGGGAAATGATTAATATAGTTGGTACCAATTCGGAATTAGGCGAATTGGTGCTAGTATCACACTAGCCAACCCCTTTTTATTCTTTTATAGGAGCGGTTCTCAGGGGAACTGCTCTTTTTTTGTTTAATTAATTTTATGTATTTCGTTAGCGACTACTTGGTATTTATCGAAACGCTTTTCGATTTTACCATTAACTAAGATAATATCACCATTCGTGATGTTTTTATTTTTTTCATAAACACTGGGAAACATTACTACTTCACTTGTATTTAATTCATCACTACCATTGATAAATGCCATCTTATCTTTTTTCTTCGTCTCTATTTCTTTAATACTATCAACATATAATAGTATCTCAATATTACGATTAAAGTTATTAGGTATATCTTTAATTGTTATTGCCTTTGGATACTTTAGATGATACTCCGTAATAGGATGATTAGATAGATAAAAGCCATAGACAGCAAGTTCTCGTTGCATTAGTTCACTATTAGTATATTCTGGTACTATTTCTAATACTGGTTTATCGACATAATCAGGATTTAAATCTTTGATAAGTGATGCATAATTAACTAGAAGATCTAAATTCTTATGAAGGGTACTCTTATTTAAACCAAACTCATTAAATACACCAGCATCAATTAATGATTCCATTACTTTATTATTGACTGCATCTCCATAAGCACGACCCATAAAGTCATATATATCTTGATAACGTCCTTTTTGTCTTTCTTTTAGTATTGCTTCTATTGATGCAATACCTACTCCCTTAATATTATATAGGGGGTATCTAATACCATCTTCTTCAACTAGATAATTATCTGTGCTTAGATTAATATCTGGTTTTAAGATTGTTATATTATTTAATTTACATTCATAAATATATTCTTTAGTCTTAATCTCACTGCCAATAACCATCGTTAATAATGATGCCATAAAATGTTTTGGATAATGAGATTTTAAATAAGCCATACGATACGCAATAACTGAATAAACTACTGAGTGAGCACGATTAAATCCATAACCAGCAAACTTAAGAATGTCTTTATATACTTTATCAACTATCTCTTTGGAGTAGCCTCTAGCTAGAGCACGTTCCGTAAATTTAGTTTCTTCAGAAGCTAGAACATCCATCTTCTTTTTGCTTATCGCTTTTCTTAAGACATCTGCTTCTCCTAAAGAATAGCCAGCCATAATATGAGCTACTTGCATAACTTGTTCCTGATATATCATTAGTCCATAAGTATTCTCTAAAACCGGTTTTAAAGATTCATCATAATAATCAATTTTAATCTTGCCTTGTTTACGACCAATAAAGGTATCAATGTTATTCATAGGTCCCGGTCTAAACATCGCGATAGCGGATGCGATATCTTCAAAACTAGTTGGATGTAACTTTCTTAAAAAGTTCATCATACCACTAGATTCAAATTGGAATACTCCTAATGTATTAACATCATAAAATATCTTAATAGCATCTTTATCATCATTTGGAATAGTATCAAAGTTTAATTCGACGCCATCCTTCTTTAGGTTGTTAATCGTATCACTAATCAAAGTTAAATTTCTCAGTGCTAGAAAATCCATCTTAAGAAGCCCTAGTTCTTCTAGGTAATCATAAGTATAAGCGATAACATAAAAGTCATCATGATTTAAAGTTAGTGGTACTAAAGTATCTAGGTCATAACGACTCATAACTATACCAGCGGGATGAATACTCTTATGACGTTTTAATCCTTCTAACTTTAACGCTATCTTATATAGTTTAGTTAAATCGGGATCTTGCTCTACATATTCTTTTAAATCCTTATTATTTAAATTATCTCTTAATGTCGCTTTGGCATCCATCATTGAACACATATGATCAATAATCTTTAAATCAATACCTAAACTTCTTCCAGTATCACGAACTACTTGTTTAGAAGCAAGTGTTCCAAATGTTATAATACCGGCTACTTTTGTGTTGCCATATTTCTTAACACAATAATCAACAATCTCTTCTCTTCGATTATCTTGAAAGTCGACATCAATATCAGGCATAGATATACGTTCTGGATTTAAGAATCTTTCAAATAACAAATCATATTTAATAGGATCTACTGATGTAATGTTAAGAAGATAAGCTACTAAAGACCCAGCTGCTGAACCTCTACCAGGTCCTACTAAAATATCATGATCTTTAGCATATTTAACATAATCTTGAACAACTAAAAAGTAGTTAGAATAACCCATCTTATTAATGACATCTAATTCATATTCTAATCTTTCAATATATTTCTTATTAACTTTTGAACCAAAGATTCTCTTTAATCCTTCTTTGCATAATCTTCTTAAATATTTGTAACTATCTAATCCTTCTGGACATGGATAAAGAGGCAAAGTATCTTTACTTGTCTTTAATTCAAAATTGCATAAATTGATAATATCTTCATTATTATTTTCATCTTTATCAATACTATTAGTATAAGCATGATTTAAGTTATCAATCTCTATCTCTTTAACTAACTTACCATCTTTAATAGCAAGAAGATATGGATAATAACTCGCATCATTAGATTCAAGATAATAGATAGGATTAAAGTAAACAAGATTATCCCCTTTTAATAACTTTCTTTCTTCTAAAGAACTATATCCTTGATAAATATGTTTATATATCTTATTTAGATCATTGTAATGCTTATTATTAAAAGGTACGATACATACTAAATTATCTGCATAGTTATTAAGGTCATCAACATTTACCTTTCTTGATGAATTAATAGTCGTTAATTTAACTAAGTTTAAATATCCTTGATAGTTCTCAGCAAATAAAGATATATCACTATCTTCTAATTGAACATCAAGTCCAATAACTGGCTTAATATTTTTATCTTTGCATTTATGATAGAATTCCATAACATAAGATAAATTATCATCACAAATGGCAAGTGAATTAAGATTATTTTTTAATGCAAAAGCAACTAGATCATCAACTTTAATGAGACTAGTTAATAAACTATATTCAGTTTTAACATTAAGCATAATCATAGTTCCACCACTATTTTCTATTATAACATGAAGTGCTATAATAAGACTTATGAAAAATTATGATTTAATATTAGAAAGCGAATTGCAAAAGATTGTCGAGTCTGGTAAAACACCAACTCTTCTTTTACATGCTTGTTGTGCTCCTTGCTCATCGGCTGTTCTTGAGCGAATATCTAAATATTTCAAAATAACTATTCTTTATTATAATCCTAATATCGCCCCTAAAGCAGAATTTGATAAGCGTGTTAATGAATTAGATAAATTCCTCAAAGAATTTAAAACAGATAATAAAGTTGAATTAATTGAAGACTATTATGATTATAATGAATATACTAATGCCGTTAAAGGATTAGAGCATCTTGGTGAAAGAAGTAAACGCTGTTACGAATGTTATAAATTAAGAATGGAAAGATGTGCTAAGTATGCTAAGGAAAATCACTTTGACTACTTCACAACTACTCTATCAATCAGTCCTTATAAAGATTCTAATTGGATTAATGAAATAGGATCGATGCTTGAAGAAAAATATGATGTTAAATATTTATATGCTGACTTTAAAAAGAAGAATGGCTATTTAAGAAGTATCAAGCTAAGTCACGAATATAATTTATATCGTCAAGGTTATTGTGGTTGTGCTTACTCATATGAGGAATATCAAAAAAGGATTAGTTCGAAAGACTAATCCTTTTTATTTACTAATTTTTTGCTTTCGTGATATAAATATTCTTCCATACTAATTTGTGGTTTATTTAACGTCTCATTTAAACCAGTATATAAATCTATCATATCTAGTCTAAAATCATTATATCTACTTCTATCAGTATTAACTTCAACACTAAATTGATTTTCATTAGTATTATTAATCATTTCTAAGATTATAGTATCTTTAATTTCTAATATATTAAGATAATTACAAACTGGTCCATCACTTTGCCATGAAAAGAATCCCTTTTCAAATAAATTAGCAGAATCTTTTTTAGTCTTCATTTTATTAAGTGAATCATTTAAAAACATATATGTTTGATAATATTCGTCTTTAGATATTTCAAAATCTAATTTACGATGATAATTGGGATAAGAGCAAGCAGAAAATATTAAATCACCTGATTCAGCTTGATATAGGTTTAAAATACCATTATCATTTTTAAAATAATAACTAATATTATGAACATCGTTTTGTTTATTTTCTTTAACTAATATCTTCATATTAACTCCAATGTTTTTTTATAATAGCACATATAATTTCAAATAAAAAGAACTAGTTCCAAAAACTAATTCTTTTTGTATTTCTTAAGGCTTGAATACTACTTGCAGCTTTAATATTATTACCTAGTACATTTACAACAAGTGCATTATGAGCAAGTGATGGATAGTTAGTTATAATATCCATTGATATAGCAACACCCATACCTTTTTGTAAAGCATCTTTAACTGTATCGATAGTAATTTTTTCATTTTTGATTTTATTATAAGCCTTTTCTTCTTCACTATACTTATTCAAAATTAAATCTAAAAATTCTTGTGCTTTGTAATAGCGATATTTATCTAACTTATATATCATTCCGGCTTCTTCTAAGCCAATAAACTCATCAATAGTAAAATGATCTAACATTTTATAATATTCACTATTTTTAAAATAGAAGTGAACACCATGAACTTTATGAAATGCTTTTAATGTATCAAAATATCCTAGTTTAATATTCTTTTGAATGTTATCTTGGTTAAAATCAAAAGTACCACCTAAATCTTCATCCGGAGCGATTACTTTGACATAAACACTTGGATCGATATTCTTTTGCATAATACCAACACCTGCTATATTAACTAAAATAATATTTTTATAACCTTTTTTAATCAACATATTAACAGGCATATTATCTGTCCAACCACCATCAATATAAGTACTATCACCTATTTTTTCTGGCTTAAAGATTGGAAAACATGATGATGCTAAAATATATTTATACATTTGATCTCTAGGTATTTGCTCTTTAAATAATTCAACACCACTAATTGTTTTTTCATCAGATGTCATAATACCAAAATCCATCTTTGAACGATAAATTTTATCGAGATTAACATACTTTTTTAACATATCAGCTAATGGTTGATTAGATATACCATTTTGTTTAAAGTATTCTCTGCCTAATTTAAAAGCATTTTCAAACTTAAATAAATTATCTTTAGGATCAACACCTTCTGGCATCTTTAGAATATCATTAGCCGTTATATTATCATAAATCTTTTTCATTAAATCTAAATCGCCTTGAACAAATAAAGCGGCATTAATACAACCAATTGAGGCTCCTGTTACACCCTTTATTTTAATATGCATTTCTTTTAAAGCTTGAGCCGCACCAACTTCATAAGCACCTTTTGTACCACCACCGGCAAAAACTAAACCATACTCTTTATTCATACTATCCTCCAATACCATACTTTTCGACTAAATTAGCCGTTATATTAGTTCCATCTACTGAATAACTATCAACATATCCATAGCCATTAAAAGTAACCTTATAACCAATTAAATTGCAATAATTTTGAACATCAGTTCTAGACCATCCTTTAATGCTTGCTAAGACAATGTTAGTACTATTAGTAACAAGGAATACTTTATCTCCTTTGACAATACTACTACTAGCATTTGGATATTGATTAGTAACCTTCTTGCCATCACCAATGACAATTGGTGTAACACCAAAATTAGTTAGTTCAGTTACAACACTATCGACGTTTTTATTCAAATATGATGGCATTGTCATCGCATTATTTTGTGTAGAAGTAGTTTCATTATCAATATTTTTATATTTAATAATACTATTAATAATTGAGTTTACTGCATTAGCGATACCACGTGAAACATGATAAGCTGGTCTTTTCATTGAAGCATAAATTATATATTCCGGATCTTCTTTGGGAAACATACCTGCAAAACTATATATATAATTAGAACCGGTATTACTATAAGTACCATCAGATTGAATATACTGCGCTGTACCAGTCTTACCAATAACAGTTACAGTATCGTTCTTATATAAATAACCAGTGATATTATCTTTAGGGTCGTTAACAACGCCATCCATTAAGTCTTTAATTTTATTGACTGTTGCCGTTGACACTATTTGTTCACTTTCCTGAACTTGTCTTGTATAAACAGTTTTACCTGTACTATCTACTATCTTGGAAACAATATGTGGTGTTAACATCTTACCATCATTTGCAATCATAGTTAATGCTTGTAAATTTTGAATTGGCGTTGTTGTAACACCCTGCCCATAAGAAGCTGCAACGACTTCAATTGGATATGTAAATGATACTTGACCATTTTGTTCTCTTGGAAGTTCAATGCCTGTCTTTTTACCAAAACCATATGATTCTAAACAATTATAATAATCATCACGACCAACATACTTTTGAACTAAGTTTGCAGCAGCGACATTTGATGAATGCATAAAACCAACATCATATGTAATTGTGCCCCATCCATGGCTATCATTCCAATCACCAATGGTATTTTCACCAACAGTATAAGTTCCGCTTTGATAAGTAGCTGAACCATCATATGTACCCTTTTGAATAGCACACATAAATGAGAATATTTTCATTGTTGATCCTGGTTCATATGTATATGTTACTAATGGATTTTCATAATTAGTTAAATTTCTAACGTTAGGATCAAAAGATGGTATTGAACCAGAGGCTAATATATCACCTGTCTTGGCATCCATAACTGTTATTGTTGCCCATTCAGGGTCAGCATAGCTTTTTAATTCCGACATTGCTGATTCAACAAATCTTTGAATAGAAGAATCAATTGTTAAATAGACATCTGATCCATTAACCGCATCTTCTCTTATTTCATTAGTATCTGGTATCTTATAACCAGTTCTAGTCTTTTGATATTCAAGATAACCATCAGTACCTGATAATTCTTTATTATATTGTAATTCAATACCTAAAGCACCATTTAATTTAGTTAAACTCTCTGTATAATTATTGATTGTAACATTGCCTGTTTCACTTTGCGTATAACCAACTATATAAGACGCAAAATCACCATTGGGATAACTTCTTGAAGTTTGTTTTTCAAAATCAATACCTGGTAAATTTAAAGCGGCTATTTCATCTTTTTTAATTTCGGTGATACCACTACCTACTGTACCAAAATATGTTTGATACAAGTTTTGATTTAACTGACTTAAAATATAATTTTTATCGGCACCTAATGCTGTTGCTAACTTTTCCGCTGTCATCTCTTTATCAACAACATGTTGTGGATTATTTTGATTAATAGTACGGCTGGAATCTAAGTAAGCAACTAATTTATAACTATTAACTGACAATGCTAAAGTATTGCCATTAACATCATAAATAGTGCCTCTATCTGCTTTAATAATTTCCTTAACAGTATTACGTGTTGCTGCAAAAGCTTTCATATCAATACCATATAAGTTATTAAAAAGTGCTATATAAAATAAATTTCCATACAAATAAAGCAAAAATAAAAGAAAGACAACAAATAAAATGTTAGGAAATTTCCATTTTTTTATTTGTGTCTTTCTTGTCATCATAAGCACCTCTATTTGTCTATATTGACAACATTTTTATAATTATATACCAAACCCATGTCTTTTACAATCTGGTCTACTTTCGAAAATGATGTAAGTTCACTAATTTTCATTGCTAGTGATTCATTAGTGTTTTTTTGATCTTCAACTTTGTATTTTAGTTTTTCAACATCCATACCCAAGTTACCAACCGATGCTCCTCCACATATTTTTAGAACCAATGTCAAAACAAGTATGATGAATGTTATACGATAAAGATGATATTCACCTTTTGTAAGATGCAAATGTTCAACTTGCTTTTTCATAGGCCCTCCTATTTTATTCTTTCAATTACTCGTAATCTTGCACTACGAGCACGATTGTTTTCCCTTATTTCTTCTTCTTTAGGAACGATATTTTCTATCAATTTAAATTTAGGTTCATACTCCTCTGGTATAATTGGCAATTTCTTTAAATCTTCTGGAATACTACTTACTTCTTTAAATTTATTTTTTACTATTCTATCTTCTAATGATTGAAATGTTATAACGCTCAATCTACCACCAACTTTAAGCATATCTAAGGATGATTCTAAGGCAATGGATAAAACATTAAGTTCATCATTAACTTCTATTCTTATGGCTTGAAATACCTTGCGAGCTGGATGATGTTCACGGCTATATCTTTCTGGTACAGCACCTTTAATAACATCAACTAACTCTAATGTTGTTTCAATTGGTTTTTCTTCTCTTCTATCGACTATTTTATGAGCGATAGAAGTAGCAAACTTTTCTTCACCATAATCTCTAAATATTCTAACTAAATCAGTATATTCATAAGTATTAACTACATCATATGCGGTTAATGGATTATCTAAATCCATACGCATATCTAATCTAGCATCCTTGTGAAAACTGAATCCTCTTTCATCTTCATCCAATTGTGGACTAGATACTCCAAGATCAAATAAGATACCATCAACACTATCAACATATTTTTGAAGATCTACTTTAATATTCTTAAAGTTATCTTTAATAATCGTATAGTTAGAAGCAACTTGACTTAATCTTTCTTTACTATTCTTAATAGCTTCTTCATCTTGATCAAAGGCATATAGATGTCCTTCCTTAATCGTTTTAAGAATTAAACTACTATGACCACCATATCCTAATGTACAATCAACTACTATTGAGTTTTCTTTAAGGTTTAATGAATCAATTGATTCTTGTAACAAGACACTCGTATGCTTCATATTACACCTTTAAATTGCTATTAAATAATTCTTCCGCCATATCAGATAAGTTAGACTCACTAACATCCATGAAGTTATCCCAGCTCTCCTCACTCCATATTTCAAGACGATCAGATACTCCGATAACAACACAATCTTTTTTAAGCCCAGCATATTTTATTAATGGCTCACTTATATTAATACGTCCTTGTTTATCAAAGACACACTCACAAGCTCCACTTAGGAAGACACGCATAAAATTACGTGCATCTTTAGTGTTAGGAAGTTCGCGGTATTTAGCGATAATCTTATCCCATTCATCTTTGGGGTAGATGAACAAGCAATTATCAATACCTCTGGTAATAATAAATGTTTCACCCAAGTCATAACGAATCTTGGCTGGTATAGTTAAACGACCTTTATCATCAATTGTATGATGGTATTCACCCATGAACATAATTATCACCCACTTTTCCCCACTAAATGGTACTTGTTACCACAATTATATCTAATTACACCCCTTTTTGTAAACATATTTGGGTTAAAACGCAAAAAAAATATGTCAATTGACATATTTTTTAGTTTAATTAGTTTTGTTTGTATGCTGCAATACCAGTTTCATAACCTTCATTTAAGTCTGTATCGGCAATAGATAGATTATATTTTTCTCTAATCTTAACCCATGTCTTTGCAACTAATGTTGTATCATCTGTAAACTTCTTAGTAACAATAGCTGCCTTAATTTCATCTAACTTAGATTCAAGACTTGGTCTATCCGTAGCACTAACCTTTAAGATGATATGATAACCATAAGTACTCTTAACAGGACTTTCCGTATATTTACCAGCTTCTAGTCCATTAACAGCATTCCAGAAATCAGATCCATACTTAGTAGTAATATCAGTAATAGTGAAATCAGCAATAGATCCTTCAGAATCCTTAGAAGTTGTATCGGCTGTATACTTAGTGACAGCATCTTTCCAACTTAATTCACCACTATCTAATTTAGAAATAACTTCTTTAGCAGTAGTTAAAGCATTAGCCCATTTATCTGCATCATTATTGCCTGTTGTTGGTTCAATTAAAATGTGTTTTGCAGTGATTGTTGAAGATATATTAGAATCATAATATGTATTAATCTCACTTTCAGAAAGTTGATCTTTAACATAATTTTGAGCAGCTAATTCTTTTTTACGATCTAAAATTAAATCTTGTAATAATTCATCACTACTTTTATATCCAGCATTAGTTAATACTTCACTCCAAGTATATCCATATGCTGTATATTGTTTTTCCATAGATGTCATCTTATCTTTAGCATAACTTGTAATTGCATCAGAATCTGGTTCTTCTTTATTAGCAATAAAAGTATCTATTAAAGTAGTTAGTGTTGAACTACCACTTTTAGCTTTCATTTTATTATATAAATCATCTGCTGTAACACTATAGCCATCAACAGTAGCAACTACTTCTTGGCCATTTTCTAATTTGGCTATCTTAGCGCATCCAGCAGTCATAAATAAAACGCCAATTAAACTTAGTAATAATAATTTCTTCTTCATAATTCTCCTCATAGTACTTAATTATTATACAACAATGATTTTTATTGTTCAACCAAAAAAGAGTCAAAAGACTCTTACTTTATGCTTATGGTACAATGACGACACGTGATGTACGACCATTATATGATGCACCATTAGTACTACTAAATGCAAATATACCGGCACTTGCTGCCCCATTACCACGACCACCGCGAACAAACCATGTATTGCTTGAAGTAACAAATCCTACCGTATCACTATTCCAACCATGTGTTTCCTTAGTAGCATCACCTAATGGTGAATTAGCTTCGGTTGTATATGTTTGGTAATATTTTGAATCTGGTAATGTACTAAATCCTGATGAACCTATCGTTGAATTATATGTACCCATTACATATTCCCATGCTCCGCCACTCATATCAAATATCCCATTAATATTTCCTGTCGTTGATTGTGGATAATCAGTAACTGTTCCATAAGCATTTTGACATGTTTTAGAAAGGCCACCATTTGCTACTGATGCTCCACATCCTGTTAAAGTATTACCATCAAATGCACCTGTACTAGTATAATTATTTACTCTAATTTCTGAACTATTACCATAAATACTACTTGCTAAATATGCTACTGCTCCCCATTCTTTATTCATTATCATATGAGAACCACTTGCTAAACCATATGTATCACTTTTAATTTTAGCAATAGTACTAAAGAATGTCGCCACGCTTTGACTCCTAAGTGATGTTACATTTGGTAAAACTGTTGGTGTTGTTGTATCTCCTGTAAGTTCGAACTTACCTACCCATATACCATTTAGTTCCGTTGTACCAAATGTAAATGCCGGATGGGTAACATAATCTCCCTCTGCCGTACCATTAGACTTTGCTATGCTATTTTTTTCAAATACTACATCTATTGTCTTAACTCCAGTTGCATTAAATAATTTATATTTATATCTTGGTATCCATACTAAATATGCTAATATCTTTGATGTATCAATACTTGTTCCTGCAACAGCATTTTTATATGCATCTCTAACATCATTAGTTACCAATACAGCATTAGCCCATACTTTTTTAGTATAGTTATACCATTCTTTATAAATATCGGCTTTTATTACTATACCATTATTAGAGATAGTTACAGGTATCATTCCATTATCTAAAACAGGATCTGCTCCATTTAATAATGAATCTATATATTGTGTTGGCACATAACCTGCCTCTGTTACGGCAATTTCACCATCAGTTCCTGTCCTTTTTACTTCATACGTACCCATTATTAAATCAAATCCTGTTACTTGCGAATTTTTTATTGTAACAGTACCTGATAATGGTTTTTGTCCAACCACTTCAACATTAGATAATGGTGAATCATTTATACTATATGATTCATTATCCTCAATATAATTGCCTTTGGCATGCTCTACCGCCACATATTCGTCTACTGCATTAACATAATTTAATGCTGATGATTTAATTGAATTTTGTCTAGCCGTATTAATCGTACCCATTATCATAGGTATAACAACAATTGAGATTGCAGCAAGTATAACAATTACTGCAAGGAGTTCGATTAACGTAAATCCTCTACTCTTCATAAATTTCCTACTCTTTGTCTTAATTATATCAAAAAAAATATATCTAGCATAGACTAGATATATTTTTCTATTTTATTAATGCAAATCCACTAACACATGCACGACCACCAGTTATTACTTGGCCATATACATTAAGTGGTGTATTAATTAATTTATTGTTAATAACTAACTGAGCAGAAGTACCACCATCTAAGTTTGCTGCATTATATGCACCATACTTTTCAAGTGTATCAATTACTTCTGTCAAACTTGGTCCTTTTGAGTGAACTCCTTCAGTTACTAAGAATAATACAACACCATCTTTACGTTGTGCGATAGCAACACGAGCAGCTCTTGAATAACCACCGGCAGATGAATTAAATTGTAATCTCTTGCCATTAACCATCAAGAATGGCCCAAATTGTAATGCTTCATACATTCCTTGCTTAATAGCTTCTTCCCCCGTGGCGTTGATAAGAAGTAATTTACCTTCTTTAGTAAAGCCAATTAAATCAGCCTTATTATCATTTTCTGACCAAATAATCTTGCCATCTTTAATTAGATAGCCCATTGGAATATCACTACCCCAACCATCTGGATCAGCAAAACCACCACCATTAATACAAACTGTTCCACCAACACGTTTACACATCTTAGTAATTGTTTCCGAACCAGCATTATTACTGGTATTAAATACTTTTGATGTAATTAAATGTACTTTTGTTGGATTATATATTGCTACCAAATGGGCATCATAAGAACCAACCTTAATATCAATTAATTTATAATCATTATTACCAGCATCACGTGTTAAAACGGCTTCATCATATTCATTATCATAACTTGTTTTAGGTTGCGTATTAATAACAACATCATCAGTATTTACTGATTCCGTAAATGGTATATATGAATTAGCTTGGGATACTTTTGCTACTTGATCTTCTGAATAGAAGACATAGGCAATATAACCATGTGTTTTAGTACTTAGTGCTGTTGAAATAATATTATTTCTAAATGATTCAAATGGTCCATAGAAGACAAAGAAACATATTGCAACTAAGATATCAAGGATAATTGTAACAATCGTAAACTTACGCATTATTTCACCTCCAAGATATATGGATCATTTTTAGTGCCACTACCACTACTAATATTTAACTTATTAATTGCAATTGTTGGTACAATATTTTCCTTTATTGTTGGCTTAACATCAACAATAGATTCACTATAAATATATTCTTTAGATTCACCAGATGGTGTCATCAAATAATAATTCGTAGCATCAGTAAATTTTATATCATTAACATTTAATAATCCTACTTTAGCTTTTACTGTTGATTTAGATATATCAGCATAACTATCATAAGAACCATTATACCAATCTGTTTCTACTAATTTATCTTTATATGAAATAGTACTATATAAATCATTATTTAAATAATAAGCAATACTTGTTTTACTTTTTGGATCAAAAGCGTTACCACTTGTATTATATGCTCTAGATAATAATGATTTAGTAAAACTTAATTTATAAACATCATTTTCAACGTCATAAACAACTAATTCATCTTCATCCATCTTGACATAACTACCAACTTTTAATTCTTTATTATCATCTTGAATAACATATGGATCATCTTTAGTACCAGTACCTGATTTTAATGTTACAGATGCCTTAATAGTTACAACTGGTCTAACATAATACATATTATCTGGTTTTGAAGCAGATAAACTACTTCCATTAATATTCCATACTGAAGTGCCATCATAGTTAGCAAGCCAAATATTACCGCCACTAATATATGATGCATCTACTTTACTATTTAAATATTCAGATACACCTAATAATCTAACATTACCCTTGCTATTTAAATCATTGCATGTAATTTTATTTAAATCTGTAATTTCATCTTGGCAACTAGCAGTTGTTGCTAAATCACTAGAATCAATTTTCTTATAAAAGTATTCATTTAAATATTTATAGATATCTGATTCTGAGAATTTTTTAGCATCATTATCCCACTTAAGCATATTAATGCCTTCATCAGTTACGATGTCAACAGAGCCATCCGTATTAAACTTTAAAATACGCCATAACATTCCTGAATAACGTATATAGTTATTAACACTAGCACCCTTATAAACATAGTTTCCTGAAATACGATATAAACCATCACCTTCATAAACAATAGTAGATTTTTTAACAATTGAAGTCATAAGAAGTTCAGCTGTCTTACCATCAATCTTAGGATTATAAATCTTATAATACTTTACAAAACGATAACCATAAAAAGCTAGACATACTACAAAGAATGTCCAACTAACGGCAAGAAGTATCTTTTCCCATTTCTTAAATGGTCTTTTCTTTCTTTTATTATTACCATCATTATCTTTTTTCTTCTTTAATTTAAAAAGATGTTTTGTCTTTTGTTCACTATAATCATCAACTTTAACTTTACTATGGCTATGTAAACTACTTCTTCTAGGTTCAATTTCTACTAATTCAACATTGTCTTTCATAAAACCTCACTTTTTAGCATATTAAGTATATCATAATATTTTAACCTAAAAAAGTCCAAATAAAAAAAGCATTTTTTAATTTATGCTTTTTTCTTTATAAATAAAGAGATAAAACTTATTATTAAAGTTATAATCCCAATGTAAAGTAAGATGTTAACAAAGATAGTATCAGTACCAGCAATATCAATTATGCCTTGTAACATTGATGCTAATGTTATTGATAATGTTGCGCCTCCAACTAAATTGCGGTATAAATTTTGATCTGATATTAAACTAATGAGATATCCTCCCACTGGTATTAAAAACATATATGTCATGTAGTTAGAATATACATTATGCGAAAACAGACTATAAATTAAATTGATAACAATACAAAGTATAATCGCAATCACATAATGTATTAAATGTCTTTTAGTATCCGACATAAATAATATCACTAACCTTTCTTTCTCCACTAGAATTACCACTAGTAGGATTATTAATAACTTTCCCATTAAAGTACATTGTCGTAGATCCACCACCATCTAAATTGTAGGCAGTCGTGCAACCTAAATCTTTCATTACGCCAGCTAACTCATAAAGAGTAAGTCCCGCATTGGAAGATGTTCTGCCATCTGATACAACAAAGACATAATGCAAATTATCAATAATACCAATCGCTGTTCTAGGATTAGAAGTCATCGATTGTGATACTTCCGTATTTGTATTAACACTGATATTACTATTAGTAACTAAAGCTGGTCCAAAAGAGAATGCTTGATATATATCACTTAGTGATGTTAAATCCGTTGTAGATTCATCAACTATTTCAAAAGAACCATCCGTCTTAATTAATAAAGCTTGATTACCATTAGAAGTACTACGATATAGTTTGCCATTACGTACGACAAATCCCTTTGATCTAAAGCCATAGAAATCACCATTAATAGCGAGTATAGCGTTAACTGAATCAGCAATATCACTAGTTGTCTCTTTATAATTTAAACCGTATGTATTATCGGCGAAAGCTGTTTTTAAATAATCGATGTTTTTAATTTGAACATCAGCAATATAGACATTAGTATCATCTACTCGTTTCTCTGTAATTGTAATTTTAATATTATCATCTTCATAACTTGTATCCGTTGTAGTAACTGTACCTGTTTCTGCACTTGTTGTTGTCGTAACAACCTTAGTACCATTTTGTGGTATGACAAATATATATAATATGGCAAAAACAAATAATGTTAGTATACATATAGAATAGATAATAAATACTTTATATTTCTTCATATGTTGCACCTTTAAAAATGTATTTCTTTTGAATAAAATAATTAACTGTAAATATTACTAGATCAATCACCATCTTAATCATAACTAATAAAGTATTACCACTAAATAAATTAACTAAAGTAGAGCTTATCAGCATTTGTGTAATAAAGAGTATTAAATACTTTAAAAATTGATTAGAACCTTGATATGATTTAAAACACCAATACTTGTTCATATTGTAATTATATAAGCCACTAGTAACACGGGCGAGCACATTGGCCATGAAAGTACTAGTAACTAAGTTACCATAAAGGATGAACATTAAAACATCAATAATAAAACTAGTTAAAGCAATTATTAAATACTTTAATGGTTCCTTAAATATTCTAATTGAATCTTTAACTGCATTAAAATGGGAAACACTATTATTATCTTCATAAATAGTATTTATCTTTATTGTTTTAAATGGAATATGATTAAGACCAATATAGTTTAAGAAGTTCATTTCATATTCATAACGATCACCTTGAGTATTTAAAAGTATCTTAGTATAACGATATGGTATGGCACGTAAACCAGTCTGTGTATCGGGCATATTAATACCAGTTAGTAATTTATAATACCAACTAGATATTTTATTACCCCATTTGCTCTTTTTAGGCACATTAGGCACACTAAAATCTCTTACTCCGAAGATTATACTATCTTGAGTATTCATCTCTTTAATAGCTCTAATTACATCCTTAGTAGAATGCTGTCCATCACTATCCATAAATATATAGCCATTAATATGCTTAAAGTTTTCACTAGCATATTTAACAGCTGTCTTTATCGCAGCACCTTTACCCCTATTTTCTTTATGATGTAAAACTAAAACATCTTTACTTAATTTATTAAAGATTTCTTTAGAATCACTACCATCATCAACAACGATGATATTTTTTATTTTATTATCTAATAATTCATTTATTATTTTAATTAATTTTTCATTTGGATTTAAAGATGGAATGATAACTATATCCATATATTTCCTCTCTTTCCAAGATAAATATATACTTTTTTAATTAAAATATAATGTTTATTTGGTTAAAATTGTGTGAAAAAAAATAGGCCTTAGCCTATTTTTGATCATTAATTAAATCATGAAATGCATTAATAATATCTTCACCATAGTATTTATATGTTGTCATAATTAGAACTGCAACTGGTATTGATATAACGATACCAACGATACCAAATAACATACCACCGGCAAATACTGAGAAGATAGATACCAATGGATGGATACGATTTGATTTACCATATACTAATGGTCCAATAACATAGCCATCTAATGTTGATCCGATTACAAAAGCAAGACATGTTTTAGCGAACAATAATGGTGATACAGCGAATGCTGTAATAGCGGCTAAAATATTAACTGTAATACCACCTAAATATGGTATTAAGTTTGCTAGTACCATTAGGAATGCTAATAGTAAAGCATTGGGATGTCCTACGATTGTATATAAAATAGTATATTCGACAAAGGCAATACCCGCAATTTTGAAGAAACCGATAACATAAGCTTTCATTTGACGATCTAATTCTTGGAAATAATTAAATTCTTTCTTATCTCTCTTCTTTAAGAATGATTTGAAACCAATTCTCATATCATCCATAGCACTTAAGAAGTAAACAGTTGCTGCTAAGCATATAGCAACTCTAACTATTAAGTTCAATGAATTAGAGATTACACCGATAACACCACTTGAACCATATGTTGATAGTGATGTAGCTAGACTCTTAAAGAACGATGTAATACTAGTTTGAATAGTTGTTGAATCAATACCATAATGTTCAGAAGCCCATTTAACAAAACTTAAAATGTTGTTATATAAACCACCTAATTGATTATAAATTGATGGTACAGCAATGCCAAAGAAAATGGCTATAACAGCAAGTAACATAGCAAATGTTACACCAACAGCAAGTGGCTTTGGAAACTTATGTCTCCTAAAGAAACAAGATATTGGATATAAAGCATAAGCGATAGCAAAAGCAAAGAAGAATGGCAATATAATATTACCGATAATTCCTAATACTCCTGTCCATAGACTACCTGTTTGATACATTAAATAAATGATTAAAACAAGCATCCCAAAGTTTAGTAATTTGTAATCTAATTTGTTCTTAAACATACTATCTCCTACTTTCTATCATAATGGTTGTTGGACCATCATTTTTAATATTAACAAGCATATTTGCTCTAAATATACCAGTAGCTACTTTAACACCATATGATTCTAACTTTTTATTAAATTCTTCATATAAAGGTTTAGCTAGTTCTTGGTTTAATGAATCAACATAACTAGGACGTCTTCCTTCATATGGATTAGCATATAATGTAAACTGACTTATACTAAGTATATCACCTTTTGTATCTAAAAGTGATTTATTCATAACGCCATTTTCATCGTCAAAGATTCTTAGATTAACAACTTTATCAGCCAGATAATCAATATCTTTACTGCTATCTCCTTTAGTAAATCCCACAAGGACTACTAAACCTTTATCAATTGATCCAACTATCTTATTATCTACACTGACACTTGAATCTAAACTTCTTTGTACAATAACACGCATTATTTAATCATTCTTTCCACTTTACGAATATTTTTGATTGTCATTAAGTCACTAATAAATAATTGTAATTTATCAGTATTAGGCACTTCAATTGTTAATTCATATAAATTTAAATTAGCATCTTGAATCTTCTGTATCCCAGTAACAGTAATATCTGTATTTGATGTTTTAGCGATAATATCAAGTAAAACATTTTTATCTTCTACAGCTTCTATTAATAAGATACAAGTATACTTTTTAGTAATAGTATCATTCCAATGTACTGAAACTAATCTTTCTTCACTCTCAGCGATATTAGGACAAATATTACGATGAATAGATATTCCATTACCTTTAGTAATATAACCCAAGATAGGATCTCCTGGTATTGGTTTACAACAAGATGCGATAGTAACTTTAACTTTATCAATACCTTCCACTATAACATCACCAAGTGGTTTAACTTCACTACTAGTTGTATTAGCAACTTTCTTAATAATTAAATCTTCCTTAGTTTCATTTTCATTTAAAACGATATTAATAACTGTTCCAACTGGTACTTTACCATTACCAATATTAACATATAATTCATCTAAATCACTCATTTTTAAGTTATCTAGAATCAACTTTACAGCTTCATCACTATAAATAGTATTATTAGGTATTTTACGCTTCTTAATCTCTTTATCTAATAATTCTTCACCTAATTTAAGATATTCATCTTTATCAATCTTATTATAGAAAGCTTTAATCTTACTTTTAGCTTGCGCTGTAAAAGCCATATTAAGCCACTCTTTAGATGGACCAACACTATTCTTATTAGTATTAATCTTAACAATATCATTAGTCTGTAATTGATAATCTAATGGTACGATATTGTTATTAACAATAGCACCAACCATCTTATCACCAACATTACTATGAATACGATATGCAAAATCAATTGGTGTTGAACCAACTGGTAATTCGATAACATCACCATTTGGTGTAAAGACATAGATATTCTCTTTTAAAACAGTTTCTTGCATCTGTTTTACAAATTCATCATCACTACTATTATCATTCTTTATTTCCATTAAAGATTTAAAGAATTGTAATTTTTGTTCCATTGCATTTTGAATATTAGCTTTTGTACTACCATGTTCTTTATAATTCCAATGTGAAGCGATACCATTTTCATCAATTTGATCCATTTCATAAGTTCTAATCTGTATTTCAAATGGATTACCATCAAGACCAATTACTGTCGTATGTAATGATTGATATAAGTTAGTCTTAGGCATTGCAATATAATCTTTAAAACGTTTTGGTACTGGTTTAAATTCCCCATGAATAATACCAAGTACTTGATAACATTCTTGCTTTGTATTAACGAATACTCTTAATGCATAGATATCATATATATCATTAAATGATCTACCTTTATCTAGTTTTTTATAAATACTATAAATACTCTTTGAACGACCGATTGTCTTATGTTCAATATGATTTTCATCTAATAAACGATTAACCTCAGTAATCATCTTACCTACTAGTTCGTCACGTTCAGCTTTCGTATCATTTAATTTCTCAACAATTGAAAAATAGATATCAGGTTTTAAATATCTTAACGATAAGTTTTCTAATTCACTCTTAAAGGTATCCATACCTAATCTTGAAGCGATTGGTACTAAGACATCCAATGTTTCTTTAGCTTTTTCTTTTTGTGATTCAGGTGATATTGCATAAAGTGTTCTCATATTATGTAATCTATCCGCAAACTTGATGATAATAACACGAACATCGCCACATAAACCAACTAAGATTTTACGATGTGATTCAATAACGGCTTTCTGATCACCATTAAAATGTAGATTATTAATCTTGGTAACACCATCAACTAAGTCAGCGATTTCATCACCAAATTCATCTCTTAAATCATCATCTAAACTAGGATTATATTCGATTGTATCATGCAATAATCCAGCACATATTGTTGGTGCATCCGACTTAACTTCAGTTAGTATCTCAGCAACCCAAAGAAGATGGCAAATATAAGGTTCGCCACTTAATCTTTTTTCATCTTTATGAATATTGTAAGCATAATCATATGCTCTTTTTATTAAAGCTAAATCATCGGGATTAGTAATATAACTTTTAACTTTCTGTTCCAAATATTCGTATGTTATTTTATCTTCTTCCATTTAAATCCTCTTCCAAATTAGCATGTCTTGCCATAACTTCTAGTTTATCTTTGACATACTTATCTATCTGTTTGTTATCGGTATTTAAAATATCATCAACCATATCAGATAGTCCCAAATTACGGGCATTAATCCATTTATTTTCTTTTAAGAAATTCCATATATCCTCTTCTTGAATATAAGAATAACCTAGTCTTCTCATTTCATTGCGTTTTGTAATGAGAGCAGGCTTAACGCGATTATATAATTCTTGTAATGTTTTAAATTCCATATTCATATAATCACTCCTATAAGTATTATATATTAAAACATTTATTTTTAAAAGTATTTGTTATATAATAACTGCGTGGTGAAATATGACTAAAATAATAGATTTTAAGAATAATGTAAATGAAGAAGGATTAAAAGAGATTAGTGAAGCCTTTCATGCTGGAAAGTTAGTAATCTTCCCTACTGAAACAGTCTACGGGATAGGTGCCAATGCCTTAAATGCAAAAGCAGTTGATGACATCTTTATCGCCAAAGGTCGTGCTAACGATAATCCTTTAATTGTTCATATATCTAATTTTGATATGCTTAAAGAATTAACTGAAGAGCCTAACGATATTGAAAAAGAATTAATCGATGCCTTTATGCCAGGACCATTTACTTTAATATTAAAAAAGAAAAATATTATCCCTGAGAATGTTACATGCGGTCTTGATACTGTTGGAATTCGTTTTCCAGAAAATAAAATTGCTCGTGAAATAATCGAATATACTGGATTACCTATTGCCGCTCCAAGCGCTAACATATCATCTCGTCCATCTGGAACTAAAATAGATGATATTAAAGATGAATTTAATAATAAAGTTGATATCATCGTCGATGGTGGTGAAGCTCGTATTGGTGTTGAATCAACCGTTTGTAAAGTTATCGATGGCATCCCTACTATCTTAAGACCAGGTAAAATTACACCTGATGATATTAAAGAAGTAGTTGGCAAGGTTTCAATCGATAGACATGTCTTTCAAAAATTAGAAGCCGGCGCTAAAGTAGAATCTCCTGGTATGAAATATCGTCACTACGCTCCTAATACACCATGCTTATTAGTTTATGGTACTAACGACCAAAACTATATTGATCTTATTAAAGAAAATATGACTTCTAAAACATCTATCATTGGTTTTAGTGAACATCAAAAATATTTTCCTAACAATAAATTTCACGTTCATGGATCAATTAAAAATTTAGATGAAATATCTCATAATATCTTCTCTTTACTTCGTGAAGTAGATAAAGATAATGCTGATTTAATTATCATTGAAGGTGTTGAGAAAAAAGGACTTGGTATTGCCATTATGAATCGACTACTACGTTCTTGTTCATTTAATTATAAAGAAAAATAAGTTTACACTTATTTTTTTATTTTCTTAAAATTGACAGATTTTAATTATTGATTCATAAATTGTGCAAAACTTATAAAATCTGCTTAGACAGATATTTTAAATTGATATTAATAATGTTGATAAATATGCTAAATCTGTCATTTGCACCACTACTTTTATTAGTATATATTGACTTTGGATATATTTGATATCAGATGCTTCCTTGATGTAAGGAGGTGGTTATTATGACTAGAAGAGAATTTTCTTTATATAGCATAATCATCCTTTTATTATTAATAATAATATTGAACATATTATTTTAAAATAAAAAAACATCTGATCTAACTTAGTTAGCCCAGATGCAATCTACGGAAACATCTGCTTCGATCAGATATATCCCTTAATTGAATATTAACATATTTTAGTTATTTTTTCAATGATGTATATTTATTTGTAAATTCCTTTTTATATTCTTGGAATTTACCTTCACTGATAGATTGTCTAATGTCTTCCATTTCATGCTCTAAGAAACGAATATTATGGATTGAAAGTAAAGTGCCAGCAAGACCTTCTTTTTGTGTTACTAAGTGTCTAATATAAGCCTTAGTATAATGTTTACAAGTATAACAATCACATTCTGGATCAATTGGTGTAAAATCTTCTCTAAATCCAGCATTATGCATATTTATTCTACCTGTACTAGTGAAAGCATGACCATGACGAGCAATACGTGTTGGTTCAACACAGTCAAACATATCAATACCACGTTCTACTCCTTCAAGTAAATCAATAGGATCTCCAACTCCCATTAAATATCTTGGTTTATCACTTGGTAAATAGCGAATAGCATCTTCGACCATTTTATACATTGTAACTTTATCTTCACCAACGGATGTGCCACCAATTGAGTAACCATCGAAATTCATCTTAACTATTTCTTTTGCACTCATCTCTCTTAAATCAGTATAAGCGCCACCTTGAACAATACCAAATAAAGATTGTCTAGGATTACTATGAACGGCTTTACCACGTTCAGCCCATCTTAAAGTACGCAAAGTAGATGCTTTAGTATATTCATATGTAGCTGGATATGGAATACATTCATCAAATGACATGGCAATATCTGAATCTAATTTATTTTGAACTTGAATAGATATTTCTGGTGTTAATAATAATTTAGCACCATCAAGATGGCTCTTAAAATGAACGCCTTCTTCGGTAATATCTTTCTTTTTGTTTTTAGCTAGAGAGAATACTTGAAAGCCACCACTATCAGTTAAAATAGGACCATCATAATTCATAAATTTATGAAGACCACCAGCCTTATCAATAATATCTTCTCCTGGTCTTAGCCATAAATGATATGTATTAGATAATATTATTCTAGCTCCTGTTTCTTTAACTTGCTCAGGCGTTAATGTTTTAACATTAGCTTCTGTTCCAACTGGCATAAATGTTGGTGTATCTAATAAACCATAATTAGTTTCAATTTGACCTAGTCTAGCAGTACCATCTTGTTTTATTAATGTATATTTTATTTTCATATTTCCTCACAAAAATAAGACAATAGCTTAACTATTGTACTTATTCATCTGTTTCATTACTTGATTAACTTGCTTTTGACTAGGAGTTCTTCCCATACTTGTCATCATGGCCTTAACCATTGCTTCATTAATTGGTGGGTTTTTCTTTAATTCTTTTTGCATTAAATAACGTGCTAAGAAGAAACCTGCAACTAAACCGATTACTACTCCTAATAAAATTTGTAAGATATCTACTAATAATGGACTCATAATTCACCTCGTCTAATATTATACTTGATAGACCTTTTAATGTAAAGGTTACAAGAACATTTTTTTTACTCTAACTTTTAAATCTTCCATATCTAATTTATATTCTTTTTCAATTTGATCTTTAGTACCACTCTTACCAAATTCATTAACATTAATTAAATATTTTTTACTATAAACATATTCATACCAAGAGTCTGATGCACCATATTCAATAACGCATACTCTAGTACCTGTTGGTAATAGTGATTTTTTATATTCTTCTGATTGAGCTTCAAACAATTCTTTTGAAGGCATACTAATAATACGAAGATCTAATCCACATTCACGATATAAAATTTCAGATACATGTGTTGCTGTATAAAGTTCTGTCCCCGTTGCAATAATGATACCCATTAATTGCTTTTGATATTCATGAACAATATAAGCGCCTTTGGCTACTTGATTTTTATCGGTAATTTTAAGAACTGGATTAACATTTTTAGATAATATAATGGCACTAGGATGATTATTCGTTTTTAAAGCACATGCCCAACTACCAATTAATTCATTAGCATCAGCTGGACGATATACAACCATATTAGGTGTATTTCTTAACATTGCTAGTTGCTCTACTGGTTGATGTGTTGGGCCATCACTACCAATTAAAATGTTATCATGTGAGAAAAGATACGTAACTGGTAAATTCATCAATGCTGATAATCTTAATGCTGGTTTTAAATAATCAGAGAAAACTAAGAATGTCGAACCATATGGTTTAAAACCAGTTAAGGCTAAACCATTTAAAATAGCTCCCATGGCATGTTCTCTAACACCAAACCAAATATTTTTACCTAAATAGTTTTGATAACTTAAATCACCACCATCATTAACATAATCTTTAGTTGATGAGAATAAATCAGCTGATCCACCTATTAAATTGCGTTGCTCTCTACTCATAACTTTCATTATTTGCGGATTAAAATCACGAGTACTCATCTTCTCATCAGAAATATTAAATTCATATTTTAGCAAATCAAATGGTACTTCCTTATTGTAGACAAAATCTAAATCACCTTCACCATGGTTTTGAAGATAAGTACGATAATTAATTGCCCAGTTATTATATATTGGGTCATTGCGACGAGCGATAATACTTTGCATATAATCATCAGCATTAGGTACGACATAAAATGGTTCATTTGGAAAACCATATGATGCTTTTAACTTAAAGATATCTTCTTTTTCAAGTGGTTTACCATGAACGATATTAGTTCCTTGATGCATACTTCCCGCACCGATAATAGTCTTAACCTCAATAAATGTAGGACGATCATTATCTTTTGCTTTACTAATGGCCTTTGATATATCGCGATAATTAGAGCCATCTTTAACAAGCATTGTATCCCAACCATAAGATTCAAAACGACCTCTAACATTTTCCGTAAAGGTATTATTTGTAGAACCATCTAAACTAACATTATTAGAATCGTATAAAACAATTAAATTATTTAATTTCCAAGTTCCAGCTAATGATGCAGCTTCAGAACTAATACCTTCCATTAAATCGCCATCACCACATAAAGCATAAACATGATAGTCAAATAAGCTTCTACCATTTTCTTTGAACTTAGCATTCAATATCTTTTCACCAAGTGCCATACCAACAGCCATTCCAATACCTTGACCCAATGGACCAGTAGTAGCATCTACTCCCGGTGTAATTCCATATTCAGGATGTCCTGGTGTGATAGAATTAATACTTCTAAAGTTTTTTAAATCATCTAATTTTAAATAACCTAGCATATATAAAGTGGCATATAATAATGCACTACCATGACCAGCTGATAAAACAAATCTATCTCTATTAATCCACTTAGTATCTGCTGAAGAATAAACAAAGTTATCAGCAAAAAGAGCGTACATTATTGGTGCTGCGCCTAAGACTATTCCAGGATGTCCTGTTCCTGCCTTGTCAATCATATCGATGCCAAGACTTTTTATATTATTAATTACATTTTGATTAGGATCACTATTCATAACAACCTCTATTATATTTTCATTATAGCATAAAAAAAACAAACTAGATTATCTAGTTTGCATAGCAACGTTATCGGGAGTTACGGTATTTTTTTCATAGTCAATACTACGTGCTGTAGATATGTACGCAATAGAGACTAAAAGTATCATCACCCCAATCATGAATTTATTTTCACAAATAAACTTCATACTATCCCTCCTTCTGTAACTTAATCATAATACGAACACTCGTTCGTGTCAATTAAATATACAAACATTTATTCGATTTGACATTTCTTTTTACAACTAATGTTCGACAAACAAGTGTTTGACATAGAACATATTATATGATAATATGTGTATAGGAGATTTATATGAAGGAATTAACTAAAAGACAAACCGAAGTATTAAATTACGTAAAGAAATTTATGGTATCACATGGATACCCACCTACTGTTAGAGAGATTGGTAAAGCTTTAGGAATATCAAGCCCGGCTACTATTCAATCTCACTTAGTAAGTTTACAAAATAAAGGATATATTGTTAAAGGAAATAAGATGAATCGTGCGATTGAACTTAAAGTACCTAATGAATATGCTGAAAAGGATGAGAACGTTGTTGATGTTCCATTGCTTGGTAAAGTTACGGCTGGTAATCCTATTGATGCTATTGAACAACCTAATGAATATTTTTCATTACCCGTTAGTTTAATTCCAAAGGGTGCCCAAGTATTTACTTTAAAAGTATCTGGTGAATCAATGATCAATGCTGGTATCTTCGATGGTGATATTGTTATTGTTGAAAAACAAGCTACTGCTCATAATGGTGAAATAGTAGTTGCGATGAATGATGAAAATCAAGCAACAGTAAAAAGATTTTATAAAGAAGATGACTACTTTAGATTACAACCAGAAAATGATACATTTAAACCAATCATTCTAAAGAATGTTACTATTCTTGGTAAAGTTGTTGGATTATATAGAACATTAAAATAAAGAAAAAATCTAGTCAAACTAGATTTTTTTATTTTATAAATGCTAAGTAAACTAAGAAGCAGACAAATATAGAAAGCATTATCCAACCATTTATCTTTTCTTGAGCACTTGATTTATCTTTAACACCGATAGCCCATGTGGCAAGTGTACCACCTACTAAACCACCAATATGACATGATATATCAATACCAGGTATCATAAATCCTAATAATAAGTTTAATGCTATTAATGGGATTATTTGTGTCTTTAAAGCATTGCCTAAATAAACACGATAATGATATCCAAAGTATAATAAAGCACCCATTAATCCAAATATAGCACCTGATGCTCCGGCACTAACAACATTAGTATTAATAATTAAACTAAGCAAACTACCAGTAATAATACTAATAAAATATATTATTGAATACTTAAAGTGTCCTAAGAAGTTCTCTACTTGTGAACCAATAATGTATAAAGCATACATATTCATTAATAAATGAACTGGTCCAATATGTAAGAAAGCTGATGTTATTAAACGATAATACTCTCCCGCTTTAACAAATGGTCCAAATAAAGCACCAAATTTAATTAAAGTATAAGTATTTTCTGATCCATCACCTAAAATATACATTAAAGCGAAGACAATAACATTTATAGCGATAAGAATATAAGTTACATATGGTATCTTCTTCTTAAAGACATCTTCGGCTTTTTGAGCTTCTTCATTATTAACTTTATTTATATCATTAGTAATCTTCATAAGTAATTCTAATCCTTTTTCTTTAAAATTAGTGTCTTTGACTAAATTAGGAAATTCTTCCTTAATAGTATTATTTTTATCTAATTCTTTAATAGTGCTAATATTTAAACTTAAGATATGTTTATCTTCATATTTATCAAGATGAACATTATCACCCAAATTTAAGAAGATGTTAATCGCATTTAAACTTAGTGAAAATGTTTTTTGTTTAATTGTTTTCATTATGGCTTTAGTGCGATATAAATCAAAATCTAATTGCTCATCATTATGAATATAATTAGTAACAATACGAACAATTTGATGTTCTTTTTTTAAATTCTCTAACCATATTTCATTTTCAGCGCCATGTAAAATAATAGGAGTATATCCTTCTTCTGTAATGAAATAGTGCAGTAACTTCATTACTATTTCATCATATTTTTGCATTGCCATTTCTGCCATATTTCCTCCTTTGAGAGATTATATCATATCTCCATTTTTAAACAAATCAATGATTCTAGTCATCTTTTCCGGTAACTCTGAATCAAATTCCATATATTTATGTGTTGTTGGATGAACAAATCCTAATGTCTTAGCATGTAAGCATTGACCTGTTTCATCAATTAATTTTCTATTGCCATATACTGGATCATTAACTAGTGGATGTTTAATGTAATCAAAATGCACTCTAATTTGATGCGTACGGCCTGTTTCAAGCTGGCATTCAACTAAAGTAGCATTATTATACCTTTCCAGTACTTTGAAGTTTGTAATGGCTTCTTTGCCTCCGGCTTTAACACACATCTTTTCAGGATTATGTGGATCACGCGCTATAGGAGCATCAATAGTACCAGTATCTTCATTTATAACGCCCCAAACAAGAGCGATATATTTGCGAGTACTAGAATGTTCTTCTAATTGTTTAGCTAAAGCAAGATGGGCATTATTATTTTTAGCCACCATTAATAGTCCAGATGTGTCTTTATCAATACGATGTACTATGCCTGGACGGAAATCACCATTTAAATTAGATAATCTAGAATGATAAACTAATCCATTTACTAAAGTACCAGTTTTATTACCTGATCCAGGATGAACTACCATACCACTTGGTTTATTAATGACAATGACATCATCATCTTCATAAACAATATCTAAATCCATCTTTTCTGGTTCTGCTTTAGTATCTTCATATACTTCCGTAAAATCGATGATATCACCATGTTTAACTTGATAGCTTCTCTTTTCAACTTTACCATTTACTAAGACGTCTCCATCTTTAATTAATGTTTGAATATGATTTCGTGTATCATCAGTCTTTGACTCTAGTACTTGGTCTAATCTTCCCTTTTCGTCCTCTATCACTATCTTCATGTTTATCATCTCCTCTTAATATATCAATAATAATTAATAATATTGAAATGGTTATACATATATCAGCAAAATTAAATACTGGGAAACTATATCCAAAAATATTAAAATCCAAGTAATCAATAACATTATGGTATACTAACCTATCAAACATATTACCCATAATACCACCGGTTAATATTCCATATAACCAAGTCTGGTATTTATTTAGATTTTGATTTAATAAATAATAATATATTAAATCAATAACAGCAAAACCAATTAAGGCAAGTAAAATGGGGTGACCAGATAATATACTGAATCCACCACCATTATTTTGAACATATGTAATATTAAAGAAATTCTTTATTAAAACAATACTGAATCCTAATGTCATATTCATTTTGACAATTATCTTAATACCAAAATCAATCATAAAAAACATTAAGCCAGTCCAAAATACATTTTTAAGTTTATTCATAATCAGCTACACCATCAGTTGTAATAATTTGATCATCTGTTGTATACCAAATAGCATCAACATTAATACCTTTTAATAAGGCCTTACCTTCATCGATTGTCTTATTGCTTAATACATAGCCAACCATATATGAGTATGTGGCATCAGCACTAATAACAGTAACACTCTTAATACCTTCCGCACTAGATTTATATGTACTAACACTATTGCTATCAATATGTAGAGTCTTAAAGACATCAGTATTATCATCATTCTTAAGACCTATGGAATATTTACCAAAAGTATAATAATTACCTAGTATATAGTTAGCTCCATATGATAATGAATATGATGTTAAACCATCAGCTTTAATCATACTAGTAACCTTTTCACTAGCATATCCCATTAATATATGATCTAAGTTAATATCTAAATGATTATTTAATATTGTATTATTCTTAGTAATACTAACATTAGGATTACTACACATATTAATAACACTAATCATACAATTAGATTTAGTAGTCCATTCTAATCCAATATTAAGCATATTAACTAAATCATTGTTAATGGCAATATATTCATCGCTAGAATTGTTATTCTTAATATCATATAAATTAGTCATACCATCATAGTGATTATCTTTATCACCTAATTGACTAAAATAGTTATAAGTATTTTTAACATCATCAAAAACAGCATCTGCTTTCTTTTGACTACTAGTATACAATGTTACTGTTACAACATTACCCATTGTATTATAAGTATATTTATATTCTTTTAAAGCCATCTTATTTTGATAATTAAGCATCAAAACTAAGATTAGCAAAATTATTCCAATACCACCAAATATATAAGTTCTCTTCATATTAACAACCTCTTTAATATTATAGCACGACTCTTATATTTATTAATAGACTTTACAAAAAAAGCATATCTTAAAAGATATGCCAAAATATTTTTGATGATTAAATCTGCCAGAATCTTCTGGTGTCAATATAATAATAAATTGTATCTCTTTATTTGCACCACTTTACAAGATGTATTAACTAATTATTTTTCATATTTTTAAAAAATGATATCATATCTAAAGCAAACATAATAATAAAAGCAATTGGCAAATAGAATGTTAACAATACTAAAGGTAACAAAAGTGTAAGAGGTTCTAATGATGATAAAGCAAATATACTTAATAATAAAATGCATATCAAAGTCATTATTATCGTATCAATAATAAAAATATTTCTGAGACTATTTTTGTTCATAATATTTCTTTTTGAAAAAATTATTGAGTATGCATCATTAGCATTTGGATTAGAATTAAAAGAATGATCATTTAATTTTTTCCTTAACATTTTACCATTATCAGTTAGACTAAAATACTCTCTTCGCATTTTTATATTCATTATGTTAACAAGTATTTCATGTAAGGCAGCAATATCAAATAGATAAAATACATCCATTTCAGAAGTAGCTCTTGAAAAACCATTAGAATACAAATCGACTTCAGCAATATCTATTTTATTAATGATGTAAATAAATATAAACGAAACAAAAATAATTAGAATCGAAATTAGCGAAAAAACAGTTTTATATTTTTTGTTGCTGATTATATTTGAATCATACAATTCTTTATCAAGAATTATTTTAAGTTCTTTTTCTTTTTTGTTTGAAAATATCGTACTGTAATTATTAATAATAAATTTTTCTGTTTCACTCATATTATAAGATTGATTAATAATTGCATAACCATTTTCTTGCTTTTCAATAATTTTATTTTGTAATAGATAACTTAAGGTTGCATTAATACCTTTTTCAATATCGTTACCATTTTTCAAAAAATTAATAACCATAAATGAATGCTTTTCTTCTAAATTGCTATCACTAGAACTAATATTTAAATCATCATTTTTCTTCATTAATTTTTTGTATTTTAAATATTCGATAGTCATAAAAACAAAAGATACAAGGAATAAAACAAGAACAATTATAATATATGAGTACTTATCCATAAATACCTACTCTCTATTTTTATTATACTAAACGAATAATAAATTGTATCTCTTTATTTACACTACTTTACAAAAAAAGAAGTTCTAATGAACTTCTATTTTAATGCATCTTTACGAGATAGATTTAATCTACCCTTCTTGTCATAGCCTAAAGACTTAACAAGTATTTCATCGCCAACTTTAACGACATCGGATGGCTTTTCAACTCTTTCATTAGCGAGTTGTGAAACATGTACTAATCCTTCACAACCAGGCCATAATTGAACGAAGCAACCAAAGTCTTCAACTTTAACAACTTTAGCATTGTATACTTTACCATCTTCAACTTCACGCGCAATATCTTTGATACGTTGTGTTGTTTTTTCAATGATATCTTTATCCATATGATAGATAGTAACTGTACCATCATCAGCAAGATCAACTTTAACAGCGTTAACATCATTAACTGATTCAACATTACTGCATTCTAGGATGATATTAGTAATAGTGTCGCCACCTTTACCAATAACTTCTTTAATCTTATCTGGATTAATCTTAAATGTAACAACTTTAGGTGCATACTTAGATACTTCTTTACGAGGTTCTGGAATAGCGCCTTCCATAACATCTAATATCTAGACGAGCTTTTTTAGCTTGTGCTAAAGCTTTCTTAAATATTTCTTCTGTAATACCTTTAATCTTAATATCCATTTGTAGTGAGCAGATACCTTTTCTTGTACCGCCTACCTTGAAGTCCATATCACCTAAGTGATCTTCCATACCTTGAATATCAGTTAAGATTTGATAATCTTTACCATCTTTAGATGTGATTAATCCCATAGCGATACCAGCAACTGGTGCTTTAATTGGAACACCGGCAGCCATTAAGGCCATACATCCAGCACATATTGTTGCTTGAGATGAAGAACCATTTGATTCTAATATTTCAGATACAACACGTACTGTATATGGGAATTCTTCTTCACTAGGCATAACTTGTTTTAAGCATCTTTCACCTAAAGCACCATGACCTATTTCTCTTCTACCAGGTGATCCATAACGGCCTGTTTCTCCTACTGAGAATGCTGGGAAGTTATAGTGTAACATAAAGTGCTTTTCTGCTTCTAAACTAATACCATCTAATTGTTGATATTCGTTTAATGCTCCTAGTGTTACTGTCGCTAATGCTTGTGTTTCACCACGAGTGAATAAGGCACTACCATGTGTACGAGGTAGAATATCTACTGATGCAGATAGATCTCTTATTTGATCCATCTTACGACCATCACTACGAGTCTTCTCGTTAACAGTGATTGATCTAAAGATATCATACTCAATTGACTCTAAGATTAACTTAATCTTAGTAATTAAAGTATTAAGATCTGCATCTTTCATATCTTGATTTTCATTAGTATATTTTTCAACGATTGAATTCTTAATGTCATCAACAGCATTATTCTTTTCAATCTTATCTTTAATACGTAATGCTTTATCTAAGTCTTTAGAAGCTAACTTAGTAACTTCAGCTCTTAGATCATCTTCTATTTCTAGATGGTCATAACCCATCTTTTCTTTACCAATTTCCTTGATAATTTCTTCTTGGAAAGCACAAAGTTCTTTAACAGCTTCATGACCAAACATTAAAGCTGCTAACATATCTTTTTCAGATACTTCTTTAGAACCAGCTTCAACCATGTTGATAGCTTCTTTAGTACCGGCAACAGTTAAATCGATATCTGATTTTTCCATTTCTTCTGGTGTAGGATTAATAACGAATTCTCCGTTAATACGACCTACTTTAACACCAGCGATTGGTCCATCAAATGGGATTTGTGATATTGCGGTAGATAGAGATGAACCAAACATAGCGCTTAATTCAGGACTATTATCATTATCAACTGATAATACTGTATTAACTACTTGTACTTCATTTCTAAAATCTTCTGGGAATAATGGACGCATAGTACGATCAATTGAACGAGCGGCTAAAGTAGCAGCATCAGTTGGTCTTCCTTCACGCTTGATAAATCCTCCGGGAATCTTACCTACTGAATATAGTTTTTCATTATATAAAACCATCAGTGGAAAGAAATCAGAAAGGATATTAGCGTTATCACTTACTACTGCTGTTGATAAAATAACCGTATCGCCATAACGGACTAATACAGCACCATCAGCTTGTTTAGCAAGTTCACCATTTTCAACTACTAACTCACGTCCTCTAAAATTTAATTTAAATACTTTCTTCATTTAAACTCCTTTACAAACAAAGACACTCAAAAGAGTGTCCTATTTTATTTTCTTAAACCTAAACTCTTTACAACTTCACGATATCTATTAACGTCAGTACGTGCTAAATAATTTAACAGACTTCTTCTTTGGCCAACTTTCTTTAGTAAGCCACGATTAGAATGATAATCATGAACGTTGTTCTTCATATGTTCTGTCAAGTTGTTAATTTCTTCAGTTAAGATTGCAATTTGTACTTCAGCAGATCCAGTATCACCTTTACTACGAGCATACTTTTTAACAATCTTTTCCTTAGCTTCTTTATCTAATGCCATATGTTTCTCCTTTCATCAATAATTCGCTTAATCTGAGGCGAGGTTCGAGAAATAACCAGGTCTAAGGTTAAGTACCATTAATAATATACACTACTCGTGAAATTTATGCAATAAAAAGTTGATGCTTTTGTGTAAATAATCAATGCACAATTTCAACTAATAAAATAGTGATATTTATATATTAATATAACAGATGGATAATAGCAAGAAAAAAGAACTATTACTAGTCCTTTTATATATTGTTACTGTTATTATTGTTTGTTGGTTCATTATTATTAACTACAGGAGTAGCTGGTTGTGTATTGCTTGATACATTTGTGTTTACCACTGTATTTATTGATTGTGGATTAATTGGTGCACTTTGATTAGTTTGTGGTACTGTGTTTAAGTTTTCATCTTCACTAGATAATCTAGATATTTCATTTTTATATATCTTAGTCAATATCAAGAAGCCAATAATTAATCCTGCACATAAAACAATAAGCATATAAAATAATCTAGCAAAAATTCCATCAGGTAAAACACCCATCCAAACAAAAAATATAATAAATGCACTCAATATTGTTATAACAATCATATTTAATTTCTTAAATAAATTAACCAATTTATTACTTGAAATATAAGATAAAATATAAGACACAATTGCAAGTGCCCACACAATAACACTTAAAGTTGAATTAAATTTTGATGAAAATATACTACCAAAATCAGAAGACCACATTTCTATTATAGATATCAACGCTAGTATTCCAGCAAAACTAGCGCCGCAAATAGCAATATATTTATATTTTTTATTATAATATATTTCAGAATAAGCTAAGCAAGGAATCGAATAAAGAAATATTGTGCCAACAGAGGCTAATGAACGATAACCAATAGATGCAATATTGCCAGTTAATATTAATATACATACTAAGCAAACTTCGGCTATTATGGCTCCCAACATTATTTTTAAAATAACTTTTCTCACTAATAAATCCTCCTTTAATATCAGTAAACTATTACTTCTATTTTGATTATAACATACAAAGTAAAAATTATATTTAACTAGTTACTTTTGGTTTACACAACTATAAAACTTAAAAATTTTATTTTTCAATTATTATTCTTTGATTCTCTAATCCTATTAATTTAAAAAAACATTTATAGACATCATCCGTATCAGTAATATTATTCTTAATTATATAATTATACATTTTAAACATATTACTATTGCTTTCTAATCCATTTAAGAAGTCATTTATTTCTTCTTCTCTAAAATCCATTTTCTTTAATTCAAATATTAATTTTTCTTTCATATTTATCTCTTTTCAATTTTATCAGTAAATTATATTTTCCTCTCATTATTGTATACTTAAGTTATTAGAGGCATTTGCTTCTTTTTTATTTCGCAATAATTCTAAATCTTCTGCTTTATATTCTTGAATAGAAATATGACTTTCTAATTTATCATCTTTAGGATTATCATATTCTATAGTATATAAATAGCAGTTTTCTTTTTTATTCCATGTTTTATCACATATATAACCAGTTACATTAGTATTCTTTATTCTAACATGAACAAATTCTTTAAATTCTAATTTTGATTTAGTCATACTCTATACACATCTAATTATTAAATGATTTCAAAAGATATCTTTTTATAAATACTTGTCAAATTTCTTTTTGATTATACCTGTTTTATCTTCAACTATTTCCCACTTACCAGTTTCTGTTTTATCTGATAAATCACTTGGATTTTTTATGGCTAGTAGTGATTGATAATCTGTATTGTCAATTACCTCAATGTTTCCATCCAAAAATCCTACTACATTATAAATTCCATTATTTAAGATAAATGGATATATATCCTTGCCAATATATTTAACTTTACCTAAAATTTTTTTCATAGCAATAATCCCCCTAAAATAAACAATTATTAGATTTCTTCGTTTATTTCCTTTATTATACCATTTAATATGGTTTCATCATCAATTTATTGTTCAAGGTTTCAAATTGAAACCTTGAACATTTTGCTGTAAAAAAAGTACAATTTGAAATTGTACTTAAATGGTATTAATATTTTTTAGCAATTTTAGCGCATGATTGGGCAAACATAAAGAATAGAATAATTGGTGCTAATACAAAAATTTCAATAAATAACAAAGCTGGATCATCATCCTTAAATAACTTCATATTTTCCTCCCTTCTTAAATTCCTTCATTAAACCATTGTTTATCATAAAATATAACTTTTTCTCTTGATAAAAGTCCTTTTTCAATTTTAAAGTAATCTACATCTGTCATATCTCTATTAGATAATAAATCTAAATATCTAACCTCTCCATTAGCATATTCAATCTTTAGAATATCATTATTTCTAAATTTAGAATTGTTATGCAAGTTAACAATGGTCATATTTTTTTGTAATGTCATTTTAACAATATTATTATTTTTTTTCACATTATCACTCTCTTTCGCAGGTATTATATCACCACTTTTTTTGTATGAGGGAAAAAATGCAGATCTCCTTCAAATTAGTTTTCTTATGGTATTAGGAAGCAAATTTGCTATCTGATGTAAATTTATGTGTATTTAGAGTTAATCTGTCTACAGATGGTTAAAAATAGCAATTAAAAAGACTACGACGTAGTCTTTATTACTTAAATGCCTCTTTACTATTAATCGGTAAATTATAACGAAATTCTTGAACGCTACAATTTTCTTTTGGAGCTTGATATTCTACTGTAGTCATATCATTTACAAATTCTTTTCTTTGCTCATCAGTAAAGTTTTCATACATAGCCATATTTTTATGTACATTATTAATTAATTCATCTTCTGAATTAGATTCATGTATACCTCTTACTGGTTGAAAAGCATGTTCAAACCAATAATACTTATTATTTTTTTCATAAATTAAAAATGTATGGCTACTAGTTTGTATACCCTGACAATTAAATTCCGTATAGTATGTTTTAAAATCATAATTGTGTTCTTGAAACCATTTTCTTTCTAGTTCAACTTGATCCCAACAAGTACCATATCCTGTCTTTATAAGGCCATCACCATCTTGTACAATACATTTAGTTTCCCAATCTCTTTGCCATTCTTCACTATTCGCATCTTGATATATTTTTCCTTCATTAGAAACAAAACCATATTTGATATTCTCATCCATATATTGCATCAATTCTTCTGGAGTCTTTGTATTCTTATATTCCATATTGTCTCCTTATGCTTGTTTGAAATATTCATTTAAAGCTTCTATCATATCCGGCGCAATTACTTTATTAGTCTCACTGTTTTTAATATTATCTTTAATTTTATTTATAACTTTATTAAGTTTAATTTTTCTAACTTCAAAATTACCTTTTTTCTCATGCTCAGTTAAATTAATTTTTGTTAAGTCAGGCTCTTGATTAGTCTTAATAGCATAATAATATATTTCTGCTTTTCTATTCTTACCAACTTCAGGCCAATCTTTGCTTAAAAAAGTAACTTTAAAAAATGGTTTACCTATATCTTCATCTTTAATTGTTATTCCTGTTTCTTCCATTACTTCTCTTTTAACGCAATCTTCATATGTTTCATTTTGCTCTAGATGACCACCTGGAAATTGATAAACATTTCTTTCATAGCCAAGATAAAGACTATCTTTATTAATTAGAAGCACTTTCATTCTAATAACTGTTTCTGTTATTTGTGAATCATTTAAATTATCTTCATTATGTATTATTTCTCTCATACTATTTTTCCTTTTTTAAATAATCATAAAGTTCTAAATAAGCTTTATTATCCCAAAACTTTGTTCTTTGGTTTTCGTCAAAACATGCGAATGTTTTTGTTTGTCCTTTTGGTATGAAAATATAATCCCAACCCCAACCATTTGTACCTGCTTTTTCTTTTGCAATAGTACCTTCTGTTTTAGATACAAACACTACTGGATCTTTTCCATAACAAGTATAAGCTAAAGCTTCGATAAAATATGCTTCACGATTTTCAATACCTTCCATTAATTTTAATACTCCATCTTCACCTATTGTCTCTTCTGCATATTTTGTATATGCGGATGGAAATCCTTTTAATGCTGGTATAACTAATCCAGAATCATTTTTTAATACATCGGTCTTTAAATAATCACTAGCATACTTAGAAGAATATTTTGCTACTTCTTCGATACTATCTGCTTGTATCTCAGGACAATCTATTTTTTTAGCATCAATTTTAACACCGAGTGGTTCAAATACTGATTTAGCAAGAAATATTTTGTATTTATTACCTGTAACATAAGTTATCTTCATAAAATCCTCTATTTCTAATATTAGTATAACACGTATAATATTGAACATAAAGATTTAAGATTGTTTTAATTTTAGATTTTTATATTTTTTTGCTATTATATGTAGCAATCGGTAAAGACGGAGTATAACAGGCACTT
>Ga0268357_100506_pt1 | contig 48608 bp, 45 predicted proteins | sample BioMet10_FD_192466 | JGI IMG/M metagenome (GOLD analysis project Ga0268357, IMG submission 192466) | Sewage microbial communities from Oakland, California, United States - Biofuel 10 (Illumina Assembly) | ecosystem: Engineered > Wastewater > Sewage > Unclassified | place: USA: California... | reverse complement strand
ATATCCCACAAGTCTCTTTTTTCGCCCGCATGAGAGGGGAAACGGTTTAAGGGCGGCAGTCAATCCTCATCATGGTGAATATGAACCGCCCCCGCATCCTCTTTGTCTGCACCGCAAACGCAGCCCGATCGCAGATGGCGGAGGGCTACCTTCGCGCAAAATATGGCGATAAGTACGAAGTCTTCTCGGCGGGCTTCCGTCCCGCCGGCCGGGTGAGCAGCCGGGCGATCGATGCAATGAAAGAGATCGGGATCGACATCTCCGGCCAGCGGCCGAAATCCCTTGCAACCTTTGACGGCGTCCCGCTCGACCTCGCGGTTACGCTCTGCGACAATGCACGGGCGGTCTGCCCGGTCGTCCCCTCGGCAAAAAAGACGATCCATTTCAGTGTCCCCGACCCGCACTTAACGCCCGGCACCGATGATGAGATCCTCGCGGGTTACCGCAGGGCCCGGGACATGATCGTGGTATGGATCGATTCCACGCTCGGGGCTGGGATGCCCGAATAAAGGACGGCAAGCTCACGGGTTCTCATTTTTATACAACAACCTTCATCATGCCCCGCTCCCACCATTGAACTATCCGGGGCATGGCCGTATGACCAGACCAAAGCGGGAGAACATCTACGCGGAATCGGTTGCATTCCACGAGAAATACCACGGGAAGATTGGGATCCACTCGAAAGTTCGGATAAAAAACCGGCACGACCTTTCCCTTGCCTATACCCCCGGGGTCGGGGCGGTCTCAAAGGCGATCGCACAGGACCGGGAACTGGCCTGGAAGTACACGATCAAAGCGAATACAATCGCGATTGTCACCGACGGCTCAAGAGTCCTCTCGCTCGGGAACATCGGGGGATGCGCCGCGATTCCCGCCATGGAGGGAAAGGCACTCCTTTTCAAGAAACTCGCCAACATCGACGCCTTCCCCATCTGTTTTGGAAAATCGCATCCGGGCCTTGCCGAGGATATCAGGAATATCGCGCCGGTCTTTGGCGGGATCGCGCTCGAAGACATTGCGGCACCACGATGCTTTGAGATCGAGGAGGCGCTACAGGGCATCGGGATCCCGGTGATGCACGACGACCAGCACGGGACGGCGGTTGTGGTACTCGCCGCCCTTCTCAATGCGTGTACGGTGACAAAAAAGGAGTTCAGGGAGTTGAACGTGGTCATCTGCGGGGCCGGGGCGGCCGGTGTTGCGATCGCCCGGATGCTCCGACATATCGGCTACGACCCGAAACTTTTCCCTGCGGTAAACGATATCATTGTCTGCGACCGGAAGGGGATCCTCCACCGGGACCGCGAAGGGCTGTACGCAAACAAGTACAAATTCATTATCGCCGACGAGACCAACCGGCACGGGAGGACGGGCACGCTCGCGGATGCGCTGGAAGGGGCCGATGTCTGCATCGGCGTTGCCGGGCCGGGGATCGTAACGCCGGCCATGGTCCGGAGCATGGCAGACGATCCGATCGTCTTTGCGCTCGCAAGCCCGGTGCCGGAGATCCTTCCCCGCGACGCTCTCCTCTCCGGTGCCGCAGTGGTCGGTACTGCACGGAGCGATTACCCCAACCAGATCAACTACGCTCTTGCCTTCCCGGGAATCTTCCGCGGAGCGCTCGATGTCTGTGCCACCCGGATCTCGGACGAGATGAAATACGCGGCGGCACACGCACTTGCCGGATACGTGAAGCACCCGAAGCGGGACCGCATCCTGCCAAAAGTCCTGAACCGTGACGTGGTCAAAGCCGTTGCCGGGGCCGTGAGTGAGGCGGCAAGAAAGAGCGGGTGTGCGAGGGAGTTTGAAAAAAGATAAATCCTGATACCATGCTGACGTCACGACAAAAAATAACCGGCATTACGATCACTCTGGCGGTTCTGCTTCTTGCGTCTGTTCTTCTGATAACCGGTCAGTCTCAGCAACCAAATGTAAACAGTACCGGCAATGAGTCCGGTGGGATAGCTGGAACAAACCAGACGCTGAATCAAACCGTGGGATCTATTCGGTTTGCTCAGCCCATCTGGCAATGTACATTCCCTATTGGGGACGGGGTACAGGCTGTTTCAGTAGATCGAGTGGGAGACGCCATTGTTGTCGGAACGCGATTTTCCGATCTCTATTATTTTAACAGAAGTGGGACAGTTGTAAAATTCCATGATGGAACAAGAGACCCGGAAATGATCTCGATTATTCGTGGAAATCATGACAGTCCCTACGGATTAAGTGGGGTCGCAGTCAGTGCTGATGGTAAGTATACCGGGGTAGTCTCGGCTACCGGACAGAACGCTTACTATTACCAAAACGGCACACCCATTCTGGGTGATGAATGGGCAACTGTCCGTTCCGGTGGACAAAATGTTGCGACTAGCGATGACGGGCAGTACTATGTTGCAGGTATCGGCCACGGCAATAATAACAATGTGCTTTTTTACGATCTCGGCAACCTCAAGCCTCATAATTACCGGGGCTGGACAAATCATGAGACCTGGCAGTATACCACATACAATTCAATCCACGATTCGGGCCTGAAAAACCCCCCATCCGATCCGCATGACCCTCTCGGTGTCCACGTCGCGATCAGCGCAGATGGCCGGAATGTTGCAGCAGTCTCAGAGGATTCCCGGGTCTACTATTTCAACCAGAGCGGGACACTTCTCTGGAGCAATATCACCGGGTATTCTCTTGAAAATGTTGCAATGAGTACGGACGGACAGTATGTTGCAGCGGCTTCACGAGATCACAACGTGTACTTCTTCAACGCCTCCGGGTTCCGGCTCTGGAATTTTACAGCCGGGAACGTTGTAAAGAGTGTCTCGGTGACTGCTGACGGGCAGTATATCACTGCCGGCTCGGATGATTCAGCCATCTATCTTCTTGGAAAAGACGGGACACTCCGCTGGAAGTATTCCACCGAGGGTCCGGTCGAAACTGTTGCGATGAGCAGGGATGGGCAAACGATTGCCGCAGGATCGGACGACCACACACTGTACTGTTTCAATCAGTCCGAGATGTTGCTCTGGACGTATCAGACCGGGGGAAAAGTCAGAAGTGTCGCGGTAAGCGGTGACGGGAAATATATTGTCGCGGGATCGGAAGACGGGAACGTGTACTTCTTCAGCCGCGAGGGTTCTGATAAAACTGTATAATTGAGGGGAATTGTTTATTCCACGCAGCCCCCCTCTTGCGCCAATGCGTCCCCCAAGGGGGACAGGGCGCACATGCGATAGTGTGGGTATTACCCGTAATAAAAATTACAGCGGTACGGATTACAGGTAATGCAACACTATCGCTAAGCAGGGGATGCCACAAGCGTGCGGGGGCGGCAACCCCCGAGAGCGTCGGCTGATGAGAACGTAAAAATCACTGATATCTTTAGTGAGTGGTCCCGCTCATTTATCCGGCCTGACCACCCGGCACACCTGCCCCATAAGCTCGTAGTGCCGGAGGAGCTCGGTGCAATAGGTAGCGCTCCGATCCGCTGATGGGATCGGGTCCCACGCTAAGCCGCAGTCCGTATCCCAGAGGATGAGCCCCTCGGCCGGCGCCGGCTGGACTGCCCGGGCCGCCGGGCCTTCGAGCATCAGCCGGATCCCGTCCGCGTCCAGCTCGCCGTTCCCGGCCGAAAAGAGTGCTGCGGCCATGCACCGCACCTGGTGCCAGAGGAAACTTTCGGCCTTCACCTCAAGGAACGAAAACCGGTCTTCGGTCCCGACCCGGATCGCGAGGATCTTCCGGTACGGGTTCTTGTCCCCCACTCGTGCAAAGTTCGTGAAGTTGTGCTCGCCTAAGAATTCCCGGGCGGCTGCATCCATCGCCCCGGTGTTCTTCGGGGCTTCGGAGAAATAATACCGGTACGTCCGCGATTTTGCATCATACCGGGGATGGAACGTGTCCGCGACAACGGCCGTTGCCGTGCACCAGACATCGAGCGGCAGCTGCCGGTTGAGCGCCTCCCGGGCCCGGTCCGGGTACGCGGTAGAGAACGCGACCACCTGGCCGCAGGCGTGAACCCCGCGATCGGTCCGGCCCGCGGAGCAGAAACCCGCAGCCCGCCAGTCGGAAAAGAGGCTCGTGCGCTGGCACGCGGCGATAAATTCCCCTTCGACCGTCCGCTCCGACTCCTGCTGCTGGGAGCCGTAGAACCGTGTCCCCAGGTACGAGACCCGGGCCGCAAGCCTCACCGGACGCGGAACCGCCGGGTCAGCCTCTTTATCTTTCTCCATGTGTTGTTGAGCGACTGGCGGGTGTAAGTCCGAAGCGGCGTCTGGCGCCCGCCGCAGGAGACCTTTCCCTCCCGGATTGCAGTAAAGATCGCCTGCATATCCGGTTCTGCTTCGACAAACGTTCTCCCGTACCCGACAAAGCGTGCGTTGTGCGCATCGCTCCCACCTGTGCAAGGCTGCCGGAGCCGGCCTGCGAGCCTGCCGGCCTTCCGATTGGCCGAACCGACAATGTACCGGCTGTTGAAGGCCTCGACCGCATCGACATACTTAAGCGCCGCCTTGATCTTGCGGGCAACCCCGTGGCGCCACATGTGGTACGGATGGGGGAGGATAAGGAGGGCTCCTTTTTTGTGGGCAATCTCAACGGTCTCCAGGAAATCAAGACCCGACGGGATCACTTCGGTTATACCGAGCGCGAGCAGGTGGCCCTGCTTTGTAGAGATCTCGATCCCCGGGATGACAAGGACCGGTGAAGTTATCGAAAGCGCGAGCTTTGCACCGTCAACACAGTCGTGGTCGGTGATCGCGATCACGTCAAGGCCTACTGCCTCAGCCTGACGGAGGATATCTTCGACACTGCTCTCCCCGTCTTTTGAGAAATTAGTATGTACATGCAGGTCGCAGGTCAGCATCTGATCACTAGTGTTTTTACCTCTCTGGTATTAAGGAGATTTATGCGAATCCTCCTCCCCACCGGCGCTGCGACCGCCGATATCGTGAAAAAGGCGGCCGCCGGTTTCGACGCGGACGTGGTGGTGACAGGAAAGATCGCCTCGTTTCTTACGCCGCGGGCGCTCCGGGATCTGATCAAAAAATGCGCCTGCGATGCCGTGGTGGTGTCGGGGATGTGTACGGTCTCGTTTGAAAACGTGGAGCGCGATACCGGTGTTCCCATCTACCGCGGCCCCCGATACGCGGCAGACCTCGCGTGGGTGCTCCCGCTCGTGGGAAAAGTCACACTCTCGCCAACGGTTCCGGCCGAGGATTTCCTCGCGGCGGGCCGGGCAAAGGATGCGGCAGAGAAAGTCGCAGCGGCAGAAGCGGCAGCGGAGCCGGAGTTTGTGATCCGGGGGATAAAGATCGGCGGGGCTTCAAGGATGAAAGTTCTCGCCGAGATCATGGACGCCCACAAACGGATGCACATCCGGGATCTGGCGGAGCGCTCTTTTGCGGACGGGGCAGATATTGTCGATCTCGGCTTTGGCTTCGATGCGACACCCGCGGACGTGAAACGGGTTTTTCAGAAACTCGAAGACCTTGACGGGCCGCTCGCCATCGACTCGCAGGACCCGGCACTCATCAAAGCGGCGCTCTTCCGGGCCGACATCGTTCTCTCGCTCCAGGAAAAGAATCTCCCGGTCGTGGGAAAAGACGTGGCAAAAGCGGGGGCGGCAGCGGTCGTGGTGCCGGGCGAGAAAACGCTCAAAGCCAATATCGCCAAGGCCCGCAGGGCCGGCATCAGCTGCATCGTGGCCGATCCCCTGCTCCAGCCGGCAGGTTCGGGCCTCGTTACATCGCTTGCCGGGTTCAAAGATTACGGCTGCCCGCTCTTCTTCGGTGCGGGAAACGTGGCGGAGCTTCTCGATGCGGACTCGATAGGCATCAACGCCCTCCTTGCCGGCATGGCGATGGAAGCCGGAGCATCGATCGTCTTTACGAGCGAGCACTCGGACAAGACACAGGGCTCGATTGCAGAGATGCGCCGGGCAACGGAGATGATGGTGCTTGCCCGGGACCGACCGTACGCAAAGGATCTCGGGATCGATCTGCTGGTCCTCAAAGAGAAGCGGCGCCGGCGCGAACCGCCGCTCGAATACGAGCGTTCAATTGCAGCGGAAAGGATGCCGAACGAGATTACGTACGACCCGAAGGGAAACTTCCGGATCGGGATCGAGGACGGCCTGATCGTGGCGGTGATCAACGGGAAGGCAGTCAAAGGCGAGCGCTGGCAGGATGTGCTTTACACTCTTCTAAAGGGGGGCAACGTCTCGCTGCTCGACCATGCAGGATATCTGGGGAGGGAACTGTACAAAGCGGAGCTCGCGATCCGGTACGGGAGAAGTTTTGAACAGGACGGTGAATTTTAGGGGGGCAGGGGATCTGAACAGGTAGAGGAATCGCCCATAAATCCTTTATAATATCCCTTCAAAGTGCATTTTACAGGCAACGACAGGTTCCAGCTCTTGAATGGGACAGTAAATCAGGAGCCGGCAGGACACCCGGGATCATTTCCTCCCGGACATGTCATTTTCTTGATTGCTCTTTAAAAGGTGAACAAGGAAATCGCTATGAAAATCCCGGTATACATTCTTGTCATTTTCCTGCTGTTTGCCGGTCTGCTCGCCGGTTTTTTCCTATTGTTCTGCGATGACCGGGCGGGACACGTGTCGCACTATTATCTCCCTGTCTCCAGTTTTCCCAAAGACAGTGTCATCGCAGAATTCGGGAATACAGACAAGACCGACGGCAGCCATACCTCAGGTATCCCATTTGATTATTCCCGGTTTCTTGATGAGACAAACAGCGATATCGAACCCTACTATTTCCCCAACGGCCCGATCATCGGGTACGGTTATGGCATTGAGGGAAAACTGGTAGTGATGCATTACTATGACTGGCACGTGAACCGGTCCATGATTGACGAGATCTATTCCCGTCTCGCAGCAAAGGGAAAGGCCTACGGTTTTGAAAGCATCCCCTGCGTCTTTGTCTCATCGGATATGGTTGATACACGGTGTCCTCCCTGGACACTTCCCCCTGGCAGCCCTCACAGGGAGATCCTCCTGCAATCGTCTGGCCTGAACAGCTCCATTCTGGGGTACCCGGTTTATTAGGAGGAGGGACGTGGGCAGCTTTTCCCGACAGGCAACCAACTAAAACTGCATCATTTCCTTTTAGTCCTGCGGCCTCCCCATTTATAAGCGCGATCGTTTTACCGGAACCGTCCCTGTCAACGAAGTACCTGCTGTGGGTTTCCTGATTTTCAGGATCGCGGAAAGACGCATTATGGTGAAACCTGTCGGGGTTCCAGGGAATCCGTACCGGCACGTCCTGCTGTTTCCCGCAGATAGCCGATAACCTTTACCGCGACAGGCGTCAGCGTGTACCGGACATTCCTGCCCTCTTTTGCCGATGTGGCAAGACCGGCCGCACAAAGTCTGTGCATGTGCCAGGACACCGTAGAACCGGTTGTCTTCAGTCTCATCGCAATATCCCGCCGCGACGCCTCCGGGCAGGAAAATAAAAACTCACAGATCGGGAAGCAAACGCTGTTTCTCAGCCGGGTAATCGCATCCTTTTCCGGATCGGAAAATTTCCCTGCATTCTGGAAGTAGCAGGTCTTACCTTCCACGGAAAAAGCAACGACGAGCCTCTCGCGGCAGAGAACCGTCAAGTGATAGAACAGCGTCCCGCGGTTTACCGGCAGATCCCGCATGATCCCGGTAAACCCCGCGCCCGGGTACACTACGATATACCGATAGATCTGCGCCCGACAATCGTTTCCCAGTACCCCGCTTTTCCGGACCCTGCGGAAGTTGAGGATGACAACGCCCGCACAGGAAAAAAGAATCTCCAGGGGTACCAGGCAGAACGGCAGGAAAATAGCGGTCAGTACCAAAAGAACCGTCACCGGGGAAACCTGCCATATCCCCACCGGAACCGGAAGTTTTGCCTCGCTGTCCGGGAGGTTCCCCGCCATGGGGTGAACGGAATAGGGCGGCAAATATGCCGATGCGGGAGCGATGAGGAAAAAAACGCACACGGCAGTCAGGAAAAAAACCGGCATATACCTGTAGGCACTCCGTTTCGCAGGGTTCATGGGTATTGCCATTAAGGAATTGAACGGGATGATATCTTATATAAGTTCTGTGAGAACACCCGGACATAACCGGCGGTCCCGATCATCGGATGAGTCCCCTCACAGAAATCCCATATATGGACTCTCCATACGGTCATCTGACAAATAAAAAGGATGAAGAAAGATGACACCATGCGAACATCCCTATGCCTGGATCCTGCTCGTTACAGGATTATTGCTCCTCTCTGCCGGCCCGGTATCTGCAATGGACCGGATTGCCATCGATCCGGTCCCCGGGAACCTGGTGACAGGGTCTATCATCAGCTTTACCGGAACGACCACCCTTCCTGCGGGAACCGTCCTGCAGTACGAGTTCTCACGCAAGGATTCAGGAAACGGAACGGTCAGGTATGGAGAATACTCCGGGGCCGAAGGTACCGTCCCGGTAGAGAACGGGGCCGCCGGCCCGGTCTGGAACGTCCCCATCCTTACGCAGGGCTATGCACCTGCGGACTACCTCTTCAGTATCGGGGAATCCGGGAGCAGTGATCGTGCATCGGTTCAGGTCCGGCTTGCCCGCGGGGAAGAGACGGCCGTTCCAACGCAGACAGTGACCGCAGCCTCCCGCTGTGGAGAGCTCAAATCGCCGGTGTATGTCTCGCCCGACGGGAATTTCACGGTCAGTACCTCCCCGGATCTCAACACCCGGTGCAGCATACTCGCAAAAGGGGCGCCGCTGAAGATAACTGCCGTAACATCGTCCGGCAGCCCCGTCGGCATCTGGATCACCAGCGCCTCTTCAGCGACGGGCTATACGTATTTCCGGCAGATCTCTTCAGACAGTTCGGGTATCGCAGCATCCGATCTCCCCGACACTACTCTGTTGCGGTCGGGCCAGTACTTTTTCTACGTGGTGGACGGGGGAGACTCCTTAAAAGTCCTGCCGGATGAAAAAAACTCATCTGCATATACCCCGGCTGATGTCCTGGAAACAAAACTGAATGCATATGAAAAGGAAAACCCGTACCAGAAATTCAGGATCCTTCTGGAAGAACCGGTAATCTCGATGGACGATATTCCCGATGCAGTTTCCGGCACGGCCGTTGCTGTGAGCGGGACAACGAACCTGAATACCGGTACACTCCTCGACATCAGCGTTTTCCTTGCAGACATCGATCGCCAGAAACAGCCGGCATTTGCCATCGCGGGCGTCCCCGTTGCGGATACCTCAGGCAAAGACGGCGCATGGCATGCGGTTATCGACACCTCGTCGCTGTCACCGGGAGAATATATCGTAACGGCACGCAATGGTTCAACAGAAGCGACCAGGCTCATGGTAATCTACAACAGTCTTTACGATACGGGCGCTTCTTCCGGTGAGAGTTTTGTCACAAAGACCTACGCTGTCGATCCGGAGTCAAAAACCGTTGTTACCGGAACTTCCACGCAAAAGGCCGGTCCTTCGCCGGATCCTGCAGTCTTGGTACTTGCAGGTCTCGCGGGAGTTGGCTGCGTGGGCGTGATCCTCGGTAATCTCAGGAAAAAATGACGAACCATGAAAACGATATTTTTTGTTCTCGGGATCGTCGCGCTCATTCTTTTTTGTGCCGTTCCGTGTTACGGCGCAGATTCATTCGAATCCTACCTTATTGCAAAAAGCAACTCCTACAAGTACAACACGATCGCCTGCGATGACGGGAATATCGCGTGGGTTGAGTACGGAGGGGATTCAAATCCCGGGAATTATTCCCGGGTGATCTACCGGTATAATATATCGGAGGGGAGAAAGGACGTGGTGATCCGGGATCCTTCGTGGAAGCGCGACCTTGCGATCTCCGGGAACCGGTACGTCTGGAGCGACGGCAGGGGAATTTTTTTGTACGACAGCACACAGGGAAAGCTGACGTTTTTGTATTCCCCCGGCAATCAGTCATCATCTCCCTGTATCGACAGAAGTACGGTCCTCTGGGTGGACTACAACAAAGGGAATTATTCCCTTGAGATGTACAATGCCATGTCCGGGATGCACCGGATCGTGGTGTCGTCAGCCACGCCTTTGGGCGAGCCGGCAGTTTCCGGCGACCGGGTTGTGTTCCGCGAAGCCGGGCCGGCAAACGATCTGATGGTGCTCGTAAACCTCACGACCATGGAAAAAACCGTCCTGTACGATGGCCCGGGTTCCCGCTCCATGCCCGCGATCGACGGGGACAATGTTGTCTGGGCCGACGGCAGCACCGGGCCGTACCAGGTGGTTCTCTACAACCTGAAATCGGGGGTTTTAAAACCGGTAAGTCCCTCCGGATCGTTCCAGATGTATCCCGACATATCCGGCAGCCTGATCGTCTGGGAGGACTACCGGAATTCATCGGCAGGTTCTTTTACGTTCCAGCGGGGACGTGGCGATATCCTGCTCTACGATATGGCCGCGAATACGACAAAAATTATAGCAGAGGGACAGTATTCCCCGGAATTTCCCAGGATTTCCGGGGGTTTCGTCGTCTGGTCAGGGGGAAACGAGGATACACACGATATCTTCCTGTACCGGTACCCGGAAACCCGTGCACAGGATCTTTTAGGGCTGCAGGAGGGAACGGTCAATTCTGCCGCACCGACAACCGTTCCCACACCGGGTACCCGGGTCCGTTATTATAGCACCATTTCCAAAGGTGAAATGGAATGGTACTCGCTTGAACCATCTCAAAAAGCCGATCGGATATCCTTCGAACTCCGCTGGAATGATCCCACAACCGCTCTCTCCCTGACGCTTGTGAGCCCGGGAGGTTCGACATGGCATTTTACCGATGCCGACGATACTCGGCAGGACCGGGCGGTCCGTATGACGATCTCTTCCGGAATACCCAAAGGAAATCTTGAACCGGGGAAATGGACCGTGGCAGTCACCGGGGATTCGGTTAACGGTACGGTTCCGTACGACCTGTGCTGGTACTGAATAAAAAGGGCCAAACGGAAGAACCGACAGGATTCTGCTTTGGCAGCCCGGCATCCGGACGACAATAAACCCGGGAACTGTTCTTAAAGATCCCTAAAAACCTCTCCAGATAACCTCATCGCTACACTGTTCTTCCCAAACCGTTTTCCCACGGGGTTTGCAGGATAGACAAATTCCGGCCATTTCCTTTTCGTATTCAACCGGGTGCGGGGGATCCTGCAGGATCTCTTCGGCACTCTCCGGTTCATGTATCTCTGCCCGAAGTCAGCGTTGCCTGTCAAGAATTTCCTCGGCATTTTTGTCGAGAACATCTATGAGGGCTGAATCTTCTTCGCCAAGCGACCACATCCCGGCTTCGGTACCGTTCCGGTAGGTATAGACCAGGTTGCTCTCCGCACAGGTTTCAGAGGTACGGTTTTTTGCTTCCTTTTGCAGCAGAACGGTAAATTCATCGGCAGTGATATTCCTGCATTCGGCCGTGATGTTTTTATAGCAGTACCGGCCGGTTACCGTACCGGCGGCCGTGAAGGTAACATACCGGTATTCCCTTTTTTCCACCTGGAATTCATCGTAAGGAACAGCGCATTTCAGCTGGCCTTTGATCGACCGGAAGATCGTGGTCATATTGTCCAGGAGCGGTACATAATCTGCCTGATCCCGGGAGATCCAGGACTGCCTGCCGGTGCCGGGATCGTACACTTCGAGGCAGGGTTTTTGGGGACTGCACCCGTTCGTTACCGGGCTGCGGTTCTCCTGCCGGGCCGACACATTCGTTACCCCGGGGGGAGTCATGGGACGGGCGGTAGTGTGATAATACCGTTCCAGGCAGAAAATGTCATAATACCGCCCGTGGTATTCAAAAAGCGGAGGCTGGGGAAAACAATCGAACATCGTCTTTTTATCTTTGCAGACCCGGTGGACAAAATCGTAATAGCGGCTGATATCTGCTTCAAAATCGGTAATTCCCCGGTACCCGTTCACCCACCTTCCCGATGAACCGTGAGCATTCTGAAGCGTGGACCCAAGGCCCGGAAAGGCATCCAGTTCGGCATCGGTAACCGAAATGAGTGTCCGGTTATGGACAAGGCTTATGTTTGCTTCCTGTACTTCGCATTGTGCCAACAATCCCTGCCGGGGATTTTGCTGTTGATGTCCCGAATTCAGGAGCATGCTGTAGAGGAGTATACCCGCGACAATTCCCAGAACGAGAAGGACACTGATAATTACGATCCGTTTTCCTTTTTCTCGTATGAATTTCATGAGATCAAATCCCTCTTGGCGGGAACGGTTGCTGGTACATTGATTGCAAACGCACTGGCGTTCAGCATGATACGTACGGGTTCATTTCAGCATTCGGTTTCATGAATGCACTTCATCTGATTTTTATAATATATACGATTTCTAGCCGTTTCATTTACACATTTACAGCAAAAACTCCTAGAAAACCAAAAGCCCGATCCCAAACGACACGATATTCATGACAAGTGAACAGGCTGCCGCCCGCTTTGTATCAAGCCCGAGCAGCTGGTTAAGCACGCCTGCCTCCACAAGCACGACCAGCAGTTCGCCGATCAGCGGATAGTATGCCGCGTCCACGAACGGCGGCCACACGAACCAGAGGTACGGGAGCGTCAGCGCCGTACAGAGTGTCCCGATACCAATAATCCTCCGGACCGGGATGCCCGTATCGCGGAATACCCCCCGGATAAGTGCGACAAGCACCGGGACTTCGGTGGTAATCGTTATCGCAAGTGCCAGCAGGAACTCTGTTTCGTACAGCATGTTAACCGATAGCCCCGAAATGGGGCAGGATCCCTGCGCAAAAGAGTTCTCCCGTAAAAAACCGGTGATGCCCGGGGATCATACGCTGCATCCCCTTCCAAGGAACCAGCCAAACCAGCAGGAGATCGAAGTGATGAAATCGGGATGTCTGGGAGGATCGGCCGGTGTCTGGTTACCTTCCGGAAGGGAAAACCTCAAAGAACAAACTTTGGATACTACGTTACCCTGCCCGTCCAGGATCAATGAGGAACTATTCAGTGTTTCCAGGTACTGGGCGCAGTCAAATTGTTGATCGATCGCATGCTGGCATTCAGCATATGCGGGGGTCGATACAATCCCATGAGTCTGGTTCAGGTATATCTCGTCGCTTACATTATACTTTTTCTCATCGGCGCGGTCAAACGTAATGAGATACTGATCGCACCGCTTCTTTTCTTTTTCCCGTTCCAGCGTACATGAATAGGACCGGGAATTCATTCTGACATATTTTTTCCCGGACACATCGTTAACCGCAGAGATATTCTCCCCCGCTGCAAAACACTCCGGGAACGGGGTATCCGCGTACCGGGGGATGACAAAATTTCCTTGACGTGTTTCCCCTTCAAGGGAACAATAATCGATTCTCATATCGCTTGTCGAGGGATGCCGTTCGAAGATACGACACCCGTACCCCGGGCAGGTCGCAAAGAATGAGAATACAAGATCCTGCGTATACGTACCGGGAATCCTGTTGTCGCCAAGTGCGGTACAACCAATGTTCTCGCACCGGTACCCGTAACAATTTATGGTAAATCGAATGGATTCGTTGAAGGGTACATGATCCTTTTCAAAATAGACGTTCGTGAGCGTTGGCCGGTATACATTCGCACCGACATGCACCGGAAGTACGGAAATCAGGACGAGGCTTATGAGGATGAAGAGCAGGAACCGTGATTTCATCAATGACAGCCTCCCCCTGACAGCCCGGCAAACCAACAGGATATTTCATCGATTAGGAATCGTCCGGCCGGGACCTGGGTCAGATGGGAACCGGGAGTAGTTTCGTTCAGGGCAGACTTATTGGATTTTGTCGGGGGTGCCGGCATCTGCGCCACAGGAGATGGATACGGAGACAAGGCAACCCGGAGGTTACAGAAATTCCCGATCGCGTGCCCCGCGGGATCGGTCTCAAACGAAGCAGGATCCACTGGCTCCAGGGAATATTCTGATTTGCAGTCCAGGCTTTCCCGATCGATCCGGGCAAGGCAGGATAGGTATTCCGGTGTACGGATCCAGTACGTGCCGTTGTCTGCAACCCACGAGACACCGGACGTGTTTTCGATCGCACTCCATGTCGATGGAATAAGATACCGGCTGCATACTTCAGTCCGGTTCTTCTTTGTATTATCGATGCAGTTCTGGTATTCGGGCGGGTACCGGTAGTACGTGTTGTTCATTACGGCATCGTACTGGCGGCGGTACGTACAATCCGGGATGGGACTTGCCGATACGTTTGGGAGGGAAAATGGCGTACCGTTTGCCGTGCCAGTCATATCGCACCATGCGATGTGCCGGTGGTTCACGTAAAACGGTTCGTAGATCGCACAGCCGTATCCCGGGCATGATGCGGAATAGGAAAAGACTACCTCGGCGTTATGGGAATCCCGTTCGCTGTAGCCGGGCTCCGGACTGCAGGCAGCATCGTGGCAGACATACCCGTAGCAGCTGACAGAAAACGAGACCTGCCCGTCAAACGGTTTTTCGTCCTGTTCAAAGTACACCGTTGTTTTTGTCGGGATGTATCCGTCAGCCATCGCTCCGGGCAGGAGAACAAAAATGATACCTGCAAGGGCTATAAGGTAAAATTCAGTTTTCGGCCGCATCTCCCGGGACACCTCCGCATCCGCGTATGAAATCCTCTTGCGATCTGCTGATATATACGATTTCTCGCCACATCGTCTACCGATCCTTCAGCAATCAGGGGGGAAGTCGCGGCCCTCCCATGGCATGGCAGGGGGATTTACTACATTCAGCCAGATCGGGATTGAAAGGTTCGGGCACCAGCCTCCGATCGGGCCGCCACCCACTCATTTTCCGGCAAACCACCGGATCACAACCCTCAAGACCTCCTGCCCCACACATACTCTTTTCATGGATACCGGGCGGTTTGGCATCGTCATTGCGGCAGCCTGCCTGCTTTTCCTCTTCTTTGCCGTGCCCATGTCCGGCCTCACCACCCACGGAACTAGGATCGTGCCGGCAACCGATGCTGATCTCCCGACGCCCGATACCGACACTGCGGGTGCGGATGCAATAGTCACATTCTGGGAACTCCCGCCCCGGGTAATGCTGGAAGCTGTTGTGTTCTCGATCTCGCCACTTCTTGTCTACCCTCTCGAACTGTTCTTTTTTGTCAAGATGTTCGCATACCTGGGTTACCGGAAGATCACAACGGCAAGCGTACTCACGAGCGCAATGCGCCGGAAAATTTACGAGGCGATTGCAGCAAGTCCGGGAATCTATTTTAACGAGCTCGCACGACAGATCGGCGTCGCCCGCAGCACGCTCCGGTACCATCTCGCACTGCTGAAGATGACCGGAAAGATCACAACGGCAAAAACCGGTTCCGATACCCGGTATTTCGAGAACTCCAGGAAATTTTCCGGGACCGAACAGAAGATCCTCGCGCTTTTGCACAACAGCAGGGATCGGCTCATCTGCGAGTACCTGATCCAAAACCCCTCTACTACCCGGGTCGATCTTGAAAAAGTGCTGGGGATCTCCGGCGCTGCGGTGACCTGGCACACGAACCGGCTGCGGGATGCAGGTGTGCTCGAAATCAAAAAGGCCGGGAGAACGGTGCAGTATTCAATTGCCCCTGATGCGGTCCGGGCGCTTCTCAAATACTATCCGCAGAAGACCGGGGCCGTAACTGGTGCAGAGGTTCCGGAATAACGGCTCCGGGAAACCCGGCAAACCACCGGATCACAACCCTCAAGACCCCCGCCCCACACATACTCATTTCATGGACACCGGGCGGTTTGGCATCGTCATTGCGGCAGCCTGCCTGATCTTCCTCTTCTTTGCCGTGCCCATGTCCGGTCTCACCAATAACAGATACGTTGTCGAGCCGGCAACCGATGCAGACATTGCGAACAGTACTCCGCTTGAAACAGTACAGGTCTCTTTCTGGGAGCTTACCCCCCGGGATATGCTGACGATCGTTGCATTATCGCTGTCGCCGCTTCTCCTTTATCCCCTTGAATTGTTCTTCTTTGTCAAGATGTTCGCGTACCTCGGGTACCGAAAAATTTCAGCGGCAAGTGTACTCACGAACGCCACGCGTTCCCGGATCTACCATGCGATCGTCGCAAACCCCGGGATATTTTTCAACGGACTTGTCCGGCAGACCGGCGTCGCCCGCAGCACGCTTCGGTACCATATCGCATTGCTGAAGATGACCGGAAAGATCACAGCGGCAAAAACCGGTTCCGATACCCGGTATTTCGAGAACTCCGGGAAATTTTCCGGGACCGAACAGAAGATCCTCGCGCTTTTACATAACGGCAGGGACCGGCTCATCTGCGAGTACCTGATCCAAAACCCGGCAACAACCCGGGGCGATCTTGAAAAAGTGCTGGGGATCTCCGGGGCAGCCGTGACCTGGCACACGAACCGGCTGCGGGATGCAGGTGTGCTCGAAATCAAAAAGGCCGGAAGAACGGTGGCTTACTCGATAGCCCCGGATGCAGTCCGGGCGCTGCACACGTACTACCCGCGGGAGACCGGGGCCGATGCTGAGGGGCGGGGGTAACGGCACCGGGAAAATGGGGAAAAACAGCCGGGACCGGTAAACAAACGGGCGAGAAATGTTAAGTGCCGGATTGTTCTATGGTTCATTCTGAAAGGATCTGCACTAAATGGGGGATTTTGAGGATATTCATGGATAAAGAGACATACACGGGGATTCAATCGACAATAAAAAACCCGGCCGTTCTCGTTGCTCTGGGAGTTGCAGTTCTCCTCATCATCACGGGAACGGGTCTTCTCGGACTTCCCCTGTCTGTTATTATTCTGTTCATTCTTTTCATTTTTGTCATACCCGCCGTCCTGTACCTGGCATTGAAAAAAATTGCAGATCCCGTTCCCCTCTGGCTGCCCCTGCTTTTAGTAATTCCGGTTATCGGCATCCTGTACCTGTCCAGCGGTCTCTTCAAAGGATCGGGCCTCGTGGAAAACATCCTCCTCCCGTTTTCCCTGATATTTTTGCTCTCCTCTCTGGCAGTGATCGGCCCCTATCCTCTCTTTGAGAGAAAGATCGGTGCGAAAAATCCCTGGCAGATATTTGCCCTTATGTCGTTCGTGGGCATGGCACTGTTCTTCTTCTCAACCCTGGGAGAGAGACTCGCGGGGCAGCCGTCTCCGCCGCTTTTCTCCACATTCCCTCTGTCCGGCTGGATCTTTGACGGCCTGGCAAGCGTGCTTCATCTTCAGGATGTTGTCTATGCATTCAACTCAATGGTGTACAGTACCCTCTGGGCCTGCGCATTTTACCTTGAGGTTTTTTTCATTGCCTTCCTGTATTATGCCGTGCTTGGCTGGGTCTCGTCCTGCGATAACGGTGCTGGTGAAACATGATCCTTCAAGTGGGAGAACAAAACGGTGGCCATGCAATAATTTCGATGAAAATCCTTGGCGTCGTGCTCTTCGTTTCCCTCTTCCTTATCCCAAATTGCAGCGCCGGATCCATCCCGGTCCAGACTACAACGGCACTTCCCGCACAGCCGTATATTACCATCAATCCTGTCGGAGATCATACCCTTGATGAAGTGTTCTTTATCTCCGGGACAACGAACCTGCCGGTATCGAGTTCTCCTCTCATTCTCCAGATCTATAGCGCCGCGTTCAATCCGGGCGGAAGCGGCTGCGGTTACCAGTCCAAAGTCATTATCGAGCCCGGGGTGAGCGGAATCAATACCTGGTCGTGCAATGCAACGCCGGGTCTCTGGCAGACACACGGGATTGGGCCGAGTTTCAAGGTCACTCCCGGTGCCGTCCCGGGGGATTACTTGGTGCACGTTTCTTCTCAGGATCCCGGCATTTCAGCGAATGACACCCAGCTCATCTCTATTTTGTCTCCGGAAGACACTGAACGCGGTACGGCGGCAAATCACGGGGTCACTCCAACTCTCTCCGCTACGGGGGTCAGTGACCCGGTGGGATACGAGATCTCCGATTCCCCGGTATCCCTGCAAAATTCTACGCAGGGAACAGCAGGGCAAACCGGTAATCCTCCGCGAGAAGTACCAACAACTCACCCGGCTCCGCTCCTGCCGGCAGTTTCAATCGCTGCAATGGGACTGGGGGCATATGCAATACTGGGCCGGACAAACAATGGGGGGTCCGCATGAATCCGTCGGGCCGGAAAGATCTCCTCATCCGGGTCGCGGCGATCATCGCGATCATCCTGTTTCTCGCACTGGCATATGCAACGGTGAACCTGTGGAACGGGGCAAACCAGGTACCGGAGATCAACAAACCGGCAGTTTCCCCGGACACCACCGGCCCCGTACCACCGGCAATTACCGTGTGCCCGCAGCAGACATCTGCAGGAAATCTCACAAACGTGCCGGAGATCGCTATCGATCCCGTGCCCGATCACGCCCTTGGAGAGATCGTCACCTTCACCGGGACCACGAATCTGGCAGCTGGGGAGCCACTGGTGCTAAAAATAGATTCAGCGGAATTTGTTCCCTGTCCCAAAGGCCCCTCCCTTCCGGATTCGGTCAATCCGTGCGGTGAGGGGTTTGCCGGTAATTTATCCGTCACTATGGGGAATTGCGGGATCAACATATGGTCGTGGTCCGTAGATACATCGCAGCACGGGTTCCGGCCCGGGGGTCAGTATCTCCTGAGTGTGAGCGGGAGAAACGGAGGGATACACAACTCTGCGCTCTTTAACATCACGGGGAGCCGGGGATAACAGGGGACAAAAACCGATAGGATGTGATTCCATGAAACGGGATAAAAAATTACCAAACACATCAGGATTCCTGCTCATCATCTTAGCACTCGGTCTGCTGTGTGTCCCGGCCCTCGCGGTCCAGCCCCAGTGGACATTTCCTCTCTCACCAAATGCAACCTACGAAGGCAATCTCAACAGGATCTCCATTTCTGATGACGGACAGTACCTGGCGGCGTACGTGGCGGACGAGAATACGCTCCTGTACTTCAACCGGACCGGTACACTCCTCTGGAACAGGTCGTTTACCGCTGAACGTGCGCCGTGGATCTCTTCGATAAGCATTTCGCAGGATAACAGCATCATCGCGGTATCCGAACTGGTGCCGGGCTGCTGTGCGGGATCGGTCACCTCCACGCCATCAAACCAGGTGATCGTCTTTGACCGGACAGGTACGATCCTCTGGAACTATTCCACGATGAGTCCGCCAACCGCAGTTGCCATTTCACCGGATGCGTCGCGGATCTACGCGGGAACGGAGGAACGCCGGGTGATCTGCCTCGACCGGAACGGTTCGGTCCTGTGGACTCGAAGCACCGATGCGCCAATCTACTCGCTCACCCTCTCACAAGACGGCACGCTGGTCGCAGCAGCGGGAACAAATCCCGGCACAACCCCGTATGGAACAGTCAATTACCCGAACGACCTGTTCCTGTTCGACCGGAACGGATCCCCGCTCTGGAAATACCGGACCGGCGGACCAAATACGGTTGCGATCAGCGGGGACAATGCAATACTTGCCGTTGTCGGAGGCAGGTACGGGAATCTGTACCTGTTCAACCGGACCGGCGGCCTTGTGGGCGGGCGTTCGTTCCCGGAGACCGGGTCGTCACTTGCCATGTCAGATGATGCCGGTCGGATTTTTGTGGGTACAATGGAGGGGTCCATGTACGGGCTGGATAGTGACGGCACGATGCTCTGGACGATCAAGACCTCCCGCCTGTCGCGCAATATCGCTGCTGCAAATGACGGGAATTCCGTTGTATTCGGGAACGGCAGTACGATAATGATGGTTGATCGCAATGGTTCCGTACTCTGGGACTACCCGACCGGTGCATGGGATTCTTCCGTTGCCGTGTCCGGCACCGGGAATGCAGTCGGGGCGATAGCCGATGCCGTGTATTTCTTTGGGTCACCGTCCTCGGAGAGTTCTGCAAACGTGTCGATAACCATTGACCCGGTCACGGATCATTACGTTGGCGATTCCTTTGTACTGCAGGGTACGGCAAATATGCCGCCCGGTGAAAAAATTCTCGTTGACATACTTCCCGCATCTCCGGAAGATTCCCGGGAGTTTGCCATAAGCCACACACGGAAACTCGGGCTGTCGGAAACGGTCATCGTGCAGCCGGGTAAAAATTCTCCCGGGGAATGGTCCATTCCGGTAGATACCGCAGACTGGGTGCCGCTTATGTACAGGATCCGTCTCACACCGGTCAACCCGGGATACGGTGAGCCGGTGAGTACACAGTTCAATCTTATCGAACCCCAGAGTCCAATATTCGTGCAGGATTCCCCCATGAAAACAACAAATGCAAGCGGCGAACAACCGCAGGAGATACCGACAACACGCCCGGCTCCGCTCCTGCCGGCAGTTACAATTGTTGCAATGGGTCTGGGGGCAATAGTATTCCGGAGATACCGTATGATATAACCCGATGTACCGGAGACCTGCGCGATGATGACTAATTCAGGATGAGAAAATGGCTAAACGATACAATACACCACATTTCGCAATTACTGCCCTGTTGTTTATAATTTCACTGTCATTAATCACTGCTGTACAGGCGGCAGTTCCTATGTGGACCCTGAATTATCCTGATACAGAGGTTCACCAGGGTTTTCTTGGCATAGTAAAAATTTCCGGTAACGATCAGTTCCTTGTTGCCACCACCCCGGATGCGTCAGAACTGTTCGCCGTATCAAAAAACGGAACCCTTCTTTGGAACTATACACCGGAAACCACTGCCGGGGACTGGACATCCCCCTGGATAACCGGGGTTTCTATCTCGCCGGATAATTCCCTGATCGGAGTCTCCACGATGCTCCCGGGATGTTGTCATGGTGTGGTTACAAGAACCGCGTCAAATAAAATTACTCTTTTTGATACAAGGGGCCATAGGATCTGGAATTTTTCTTCAGGAGAACCTCCGCGATCGATCGCAATTTCCGGCAACGGGCGGGAGATCTTTGTTGGCTATGCCTCGCGTTCACTCTCCTGTTTTGACATAAACGGAACACCCCTCTGGAATCAGTCAACCGAGAGCCCGATTTCCACCATTGAAGTATCTGCTGACGGGAATTTTATTCTCGCCAGCGGGGAGAATGTTGCGGGAGAGTATACCAATGACGTGTACTTGTTTACCCGTGGGGGGATCCTGATCTGGAAAAAACAATTCCGGGGTGAAAATGTTCTCGGGATTTCACCGGATTCCCAGAATTTTGTGATCTTTGGGGATCCCACAAGAAAGATCGATTATCTCGATCATGAGGGAAAGACGCTCTGGGAGAGTTCGTTTGGGAGCTGGGGGAGGGCAATGGCGATGGCAGGTGACGGACAGCATATCGTTGTGGGAACAGCGGACAACCAGCTTCACCTGCTCAATACTAACGGAGAAATTCTCTGGAGTTCCCCGGCGCCGGATTCTGTTTACAGTACTGCAATATCCGGAGACGGGAACGTAATCGGCGTTGGAGCGGATAAAAACCTGACGCTGTTTGACAGGTCCGGCATGGTATCCTGGCAGTTTACCACCAATGCGACCGTTCTCCCGGTTGTCGTATCACCCGACGGGAAGTATATCGCGGCAGTATCCGATAAAATATATTTTTTCAACAGGTGGGGAAACACCACCGCTATCGAACCGGAAATTCATGAGACGATTTCCGGCCCGATAGTCACCGTGACCCGAACAATACCAACAACTGTTGCAACAAATATTCCTACGACACACCCGGCTCCGCTCACGCTCGCAGTTTCAATCGCTGCAATGGGTCTGGGGATACTCGCTTTCAGGAGATTCAGAAGGAGATGAAACGGTGTACCGGAGAATGATATGATGCCTGGAAAAGTGAGAAAACATCCGGAATTTGCATTACTCTTCATGGTAGCGGTGCTTGTTGCGTGTATGGGATGCGCATCCGGGCATTCTCCTGACAAACAGACGATACTCCCCCAGACATCTCCGCCAATCGATCCCGCCGGAATTCTCACAGTAACTCCAACCTTGTCCCCACCTACAGGAAATATCACTCCGTGGATCCATCTGGATCCTGTCGCCGATCATATTGCTGGGGAGAATTTCAGCATTACCGGAACAACCAACCTGAAGGCCGGTGAGATCCTGTCAATTTCCATTGTCCCCTACCAACCCAGCGCTAATAAAAGGAGATACTATGACTTTACGGAAATTCATGGAAATGCAATTGTGGGGTGCGGGAACGATAGTACGAACACATGGTCGTTCTCTACGGGATTGCCACATCTTATATCCGGTTATTATATCGTCGATGTGACCGGAGAAAATGCAACGTTCAATGCATCTACCGGGGGAGACTTCAATATCCTCGATAATCGCACAGATTCCTCATGAACGACGGGGGTTGGCAAGTATGAAGGAAAAATGTTTGATAGGAATGTGCTTGGGATTAATTATCATCATTTTTTTCATGGTGGGAACTGCCGGGGCCGCCACGTATAACGGTGATGTTGCAAAAAATGATCTTCCCGGTGACGTTTATACCTCTCCCATAGGCGGGTTCGCACAGTCCAGCGTATTTGCCGAACCAAACGCAACCTATGATGTCGATTATTTCTTTTACAGCCGGGGGTACGGCCCGGGAACGGTCAGTTACAATCTCTCTGCCTATGACCGTTTCGGATATGTCTCCAGGGATGAATTAACCGCCAGCATGGAGCCGTCCGTATTTACCGTTGAACCGGGACAGATCTACCATTCGCAGATCCGTGTGGTTACCGGCCCGGATTTTGCATCGGGTGAAAAAGTGCATTCTCCGGGTTCACCCTATGAACACATGACGTATAATATCGTGATCGGACTGAATGTCACCTTACAGAATAACACGGTCCATTATGCCGACGATACGTTGTATATCCAGAACGAGATTTCACCCGGACAAGGTGTCTTTGAATCAGATGAACTGAAAATCCCCCGTAATGACACCGCAATTGATCTCCACGCCGGGGACCGGCATCTTATTCCCGTAGAATTCCACCGGGGTTCCGGCATAGACAATGTTTCCTATACTGTCTCGGAGACTCCGCTGAACGTGACCATTACACCCTCTGAATTTGTCGCAAAGAGCAGTGATCAATGGTATCCCGCACTGCTCAGTATTCATGCGGATCGAAATCTTGCACCGGGCAATTACTCATTTGCCCTTGATGCTGACGGGGCTCAAGGGATGCATTCTCCCTATTCACGAACATTTTTCGTCAATGTAACAGCACCGGAAAATACGCCAACCCAGTCTCCGCTCCCGTCCGCGTTTGCGGTTTTATCAGTTATTGTAGCGGCAGGGATATGCGGGTTCTGTGCGACCGAAGACAAAAGAAGAGTGTAGCAATGAAACCGCTTGTCATCCTCTCACTTATAGCAGCATTGTTGTTCACCGCATTCGTCCCCGCATGTACCGCTCCGTCTGCTGATGATCCCTCCCCACAGGGTGTCCTTAAAACCTATATCCAGAAGATAAATGATCGGGATACTCAGGCAGTGCACGATGCATTGTCATCCGAACTACGGTCACAGTATGATCATACCTATGCAACCACCGGCCGGGATCCTGTTCATGATGCCCTTTACAGCCTTGAACGTCAGGGCGCGAACATACAGACGGTAACGATCGTCAACCAGACGATCACGAATCAGACTGCCACGGTTGTGGTGGACTATTTCTGGCACTATCCCGGCATTTCCCGGATCGATGAACGGCAGCAGGTCGTGGAACTGGTAAACGAAGGAGGGGTATGGAGACTTACTACGTTCTTCCCGTTTGAGGGGCAGGATGTCGTTCCAGGTACCACATCTTCCACTCCTGCAACCCCGCTCCCGGCAGCGAACATAACCAACACCACCCGCGAGCTGGACCCCCACAGCTGCCCGGCGTTTCTGGCAAACCCTCCCGAATTTTCCTGTCCCCGGGAGATGCAGCCACGGCCCGAGACGTACACCATTGCCGATCCCGACCACCCTACCCAAAAAGAGATCGATGCCATCCCGGTCGATTTTCCGGGTGTCGACAGGATGACGCTCATCAACGCAGCCCTTGGCGACCCGTGCGTCAAGGAATTTCTCAGGAGCGGAGGAGTTATCGAAGGCATCACGGATCAGCCACGTCCCTTCCTGAACCAGACCGAGACGGTGCGGTGGCCTCCGACCCTGATGGCTGATCGCTGGATCAACTGCACGGACCTGCGGGTGTTCTTTGATATCGATCCTTCAGCTGGCAGGGTTACCCGGATCTGGGGGGAGACGCTCTAGAATGGAGAGGTGAAAGATACCCGGGACCTCGCCGTTTTGCACTTGTACATACTCAGTACTTCACTAATTTTAACCCGTAAAGCTTTGAACGACAAATCGCTTACGTGCTGATGGAGAAGTTGCAACCGGGGAGTCACTATTGATCTCCCCAACAGCCGGGGAGATCATGGTATCACATCCAACAATCTCCCCGGCCTGTTGACATCCGCTCTTCCAAGGTTACTGGGGAAGTTCTTTGTTTTCGAGCGGATGCCATCCAAAAGTGCAGAGGTAATGAACCATGAAAACACTGAAAATTGGCGTCATCCTGCTTGCTTTGCTGCTGTCGGCGATGACGATGGTACCGATGGTGAGCGCACAGAGTGTGCAGTTACCTTCGGAAAACGTTCGTTTAATTGAAGGAAACTACATCACAGACAATACTGCATTGAGCAACGCACAGGCTGCACTCACGCAGTTCCGCAACAACGGTTTGCTCGGGAAGGAATTTACCGGCGCTATTGTCAATCCGCAACCGACAACGATTTATGATGTCAACGGCGAAAAATTGTTTTATTCTTTCTCAATTGAAAATAAAAAAATCAGGATTGGCGAAGTGAAAATTGCTGCCAGTAAGGTCCTCGGGGCCTCATTGATTTCGATCGGTCCGGGTGCACGACCAATCAATCAGACAGAACTGATGGGAAAAGCCAAGGAATTTCTCACGAAACGCGGTGTATCCGCAAATCTTTCATCTGCACGATTGGTCGTGTATAACTATCCAATGATCGGGTTGATGATTGATGCATCGGGATCCGGTACTGGAACCACATACGTCCTGGATGCATACGATTATTCGGAAGTTCCGGTATCAAATCAGATCTCGTGGTATAACTCTCTTGCTTCATCTGCATTGACGTCAGGAATTACGAAATGGAATATCGATGCCAGGACGTTGAATAAAACCATGAATGGTGCCGTATCTCCGATGACAACGGTCAGCAAAACCCTGAGTGGTTTCACCCTCTGTCCCCAGCAGGGAACGAACTGGTGCCCATTTGCCACCGCTCAGATGATTTCCCAGTGGTACGGATATTACCCTACTCAGCAGCAGATAGCTCAGACCGTTGGTGTCAATCCAGACAATGGCGCGACTGCAACCGATATGCTCAACGGATATTACCTCAAATCTGTGGCAAGCGGAGGCCTAGGAAAAGGAGGTTCATATAACCTTCCGGGTTCCCCTTCGAATCTCTATACCCTCGTAAAAATCGAGATTGATCACAACCGACCTCTCGTGATTAATATACAATCATCTAATTATCACGCAAGGGCATGTGCAGGATATTCGCAGGACACGGTAACACTGAACGATTACTTCTACATTTACGATCCATGGCCGGTAGGATCGGGAGCTCTTACCTGGGAATACTGGAGGGGGAATTCGATGAATTACACCTCAAGCATATTTGTGAAAAATTAATCTTAATCTTTTTATTTTTTAACAACTTTTGACGAGGTAATGAAAATAATGAACCGCGCAAAAAATTTTATCAGGCAATGGTATTGCACCCAAAAAAGCATATTCCTGGTGAGTGTCGCGATTATCGGAATACTTTTCCTGACATTTCCCGCCCTAGCATTATCTCCGGCATGGACGGTGGATCTTCACCCTGATCCGCATGCTTTTTCTGCGGACCGTTCCCTCGCGCTGTCTGCCGATGGTTCTGGACTTGTGCTGTTAAATGGCAGTGATATCTTAAAAATCGATACTAATGGAACAACGCTGTGGAACACAACGGAAGACCGCACCCTGAGAAACCTGGCAATGTCTGAAAATGGAACGAACATTGCTGCAGCGTCGTGGAATCGCGAGGTATTATATTTCGATGGGAACGGCCACGAAATCTGGAGAAGGAATGAGGTATCGGGAAATATTCTCGCGCTTTCATTGTCTGGGAACGGGCAGTTTATTGTATCCGGGGTGATGGGTGCCGGCCCGGAAGATTTCGGCGGGAATGTTTCCTTATTCGATAAGAACGGGATGCTGCTGTGGAACTACCCGACTCCTGCTCCTATCGTGAGTACTGCCATCTCCGAAACCGGGGATTTTATCGTTGCCGGGGGAGACGGATATGACCTCTACGAATCACCCCGGGATCCGGATGTCTATTTCTTTGACGGGACCGGCAGGCTGATTTGGAGTGAAAGAACCCTTGGTGGCAATAGTGTTGCAATGGATTCGGCGGCCCGCTACATTGCAGTCGGAACTCGGGTAAAAAATATAATTTCCCTATATACCCGCGACGGAATACGCCTTTGGACATATCAGGCCTCATCCGACGTAGTGAGCGTTTCCGTATCTCCTGACGGAGAACTGATCTATGCAATAATCGGGCCCGTTAACTCTCACGTTACTCCAGAAGATTCCACGGTTATCTGCCTAAACCGGAACGGCACTCCGTCATGGACGTACTCTCTCGACAATCCGACCGATGTTTTTACGGTCCTTCGCTTGGCGAACCAGTCACCAACTGTCATTGCCGGATCTCAACTGGGTAATATCGTTTTGCTTGGCACCAGAGGTGAGGTCCTCGGAAAATACAAAGCAAACGATACCATTGAAGATATTGTCCTGTCTGATGACGGGAGAACCGCAGCAGCCCGGACACAGGACACGTTATATTTCTTTTCGTCAGCTGCAAACAGAACCGTGCCTGATTCATCCGTTTCTCATACAGATAATACCAGCGTGGTAGTATCACCACTTCCTACGGCGCAGCCTGTTTCATCAAACGCTTCACCACCGTATGTGATTTTCATCCTTTTCGCTTTGTGTTGTATCGGGGGAATTGTTATTATCGGTAAAAGGTAATGGCCGGAGACCCGTGAATGCAAGCGGCGGTTCTGTCAAATTGTCGGCAGTTATGAACTTTTTTCTCCGAAGAAAAAGAGTAACATGCCAAAAATTTGAACGACAAGTCGTTTATGTGCTGATGGAGAAGTTGCAACCGGGAAGGTCATTATGACCTCCACAACCACTGACGGTAATCCTAAAACCATGTTTTGGAGCCGATGATGTCACCGGGAAAGATAAAAATCATGGTAATATCAGCCGGTATTCTCCTGATTTTTTCCATAGGGCTTCTTGTGACGTCAGATCTATTTCGGGCAGACACAACTCTCACTCACAAGGTAACCGAAACGATCCCCGTGAGGGAAAAGACCCTCCATACAAATGTATCAGAAGTGTTCTTCGAGGATCAGAGAAAACAAACGGAGTTATTGAAAAATTTGTCAGAACAGAATACGCAGTTCAGCGTACCGTATGAAGTTGCCAGAATGCACGCGGAGGTTGAGCTTGCCCGGGTTATGTATACTTCTTCCCGGGGTCTTGCCGGAACAAATTTCACGGGTGTTATGCTATATCCCGATCCGGTTATTGTATACAACAATTCTGGAGAGAGACCAGAGTATTACAAATTTTACGCAGGCGTTCGGGGTTTCAAAAATATACTCCTGATCGTTCCTGCAAGTAAATCCATGGGGTCCTGCTGCGGTAGCGGAGGACTTGGTTCGTCTGATGATACCTCAGACCGGATCATGCTACAGAAAGCGCAGGAGTTCTATGACAGGAATGCTACCGGATCAGATATTCTATCCGTAAAATTCCTCACTTCGGCCTGTTGGGGCCAGATTATTAAACTGGATGTCTCGTCTCCGATAACAAACGACAACTCGACATTTTACCTTGATTATGGAGTTCTTCGCGATCAGAAAAACTGTTCATCCCGGGTGAATACCTCGGCACAGGAGATTCCCGATCATATTGCGGAATGGATGATGAGCGATGATTATTATCGTACTATCCAGAAGGATGCTCTGGCTGCAGGAATCAACCTGACGGAACCATACTCATGGAAGAACCGGGATGAGATGAGGAATATCCTACAATCAGTAGAAATACCGCGGGGGAGTTATGCGAAATGAAGCGTGAAACACTCTAAACTTTGTGGCTTTTACACGTGTACAAACTTTCACGCACAAAAATTCCAAAAAGATCGCTGCGAAAATTGGAAAAACCCCACTTTTGAGATGTCCTTCAGACGGAGTGTTTACGTTCCCCAAAAATTTTTCCGGCCGATCTCGTCCCGCCCGCACGGTCTGAAATTTTTTCCGGCTAAAAATTTTTGGTTCGAAATCTGGTACGGCCGGATTTTTTTGCCGCGAAAGTTTTTCCGGCCAAATTTTTTCGGCTCGAAATTTGAAAATCCTAAAAATTTTAGGATTGAAAGTTGAAAATTTCAAAAAAGTTCCGGTCGAAAGTTGGAAAAAATGGTGTTAGTTAAACAACTAACTCACGTCTCCGTCGTGAATCCTGCGATACAGACCCGGCACCGGGACCGGAAAACCCGGACTTTTTTTGGCCGCGAAATTTCTAAAACCAAAAAAATTTCCGGTTGAAAGTTAAAAAACCGGAAAAATGTTGGCGCGAAATTTGAAAATCCCAAAAATTTTCCGGTCGAAATTTAAAAAATCCAAAAAACTTCCGGGCGAAAGTCCGTATGCCCGGATTTTCTTGGACGAAAATCCAAAATGCCGGAAATTTTTGGGGGTGCCGGACTGCAACATTGAAGAATCCCTCAGGCCCCTCTTCGCGCCATCCCAGCTCCCAAGGGGGCGGGGGGGCAAACGATTCCGTGGGTATTACCAGCTTTCCTGAATTTTCTGGCGTTTCCCAATACAGGTAATGCAGCACTATCGCTAAGCGGGGGACGCCCACGCGGCGGGGGCGGCAGCCCCCAGGAGCGTCTTCAGCATGTGCGTCACCGACGGTACATCCCCTTTTTGACATGATTTCTCTGTCGGAGATCTGAGAAACGCTCACAGAAGCCACCGGGCGGCCGATCTCCCCCTCAATTGACCAAACACACGATCCCAAAAATGCGGCCACAGGAAGCCCGCTAAATGCGCCGGTCAGTTTCCCCTTAAAACGCCCGGTTTTTGAAAATAACTGTTTAAAACAATAATCGTGGAGTGGATTGGCACCGTTTCCACTGGAACCTTCCGGCCCGGATCCGGTCGGGAACGTCCCTCCGTCGGAGAATCGATCCCCCGGGACCTGCATTCCCCCACTCCCCGCCACCAGCCCCGGCAGAACGGGCATATGCCAAAAATCCCGCCCATCAACCATTTTATCTAAAAAACCCCCCCATCATTATACATGACCACGCAGATTCGCGCATCCCACATCCTTGTAACAAGCGAGGACGACGCAAACAAGATCTTAAAGAGGATCCAGAGCGGCGAGGACTTTGCCGCAGTCGCAAAGCGCTTCTCTTCCTGCCCGTCCCGCAAGAACGGCGGCGACCTCGGTTGGTTCGGCAAGGGCCAGATGGTCCCCGAGTTCGAAGCCGCAGCCTTTGCCGCAGAGAAAGGCGCCGTTGTCGGGCCGGTAAAAACCCAGTTCGGGTACCACATCATCAAGGTCACCGGTACCAAGTGAGCTCCTGCTCCCACCATCATGGATAGGAAATTTTTTCTCGGCATCGGCCTTGCGGTAGCTATCGTTTTTGCCGGGACCGCGATCTACACCGGGTATGCGAAACACACCGGTGCAAACACGGCCGACCGCGACACCCTCTACCAGGTCTCGACCATCGATGCCCTGATGCAGGGCGTGTATGACGGCAACGTCACGATCGGCGAGCTCAAAAAACACGGCGACTTCGGGATCGGCACGTTCGACAGGCTTGAAGGTGAGATGATCGTGCTCGACGGCAATGTCTGGCAGGCAAAAGCCGACGGCTCGGTCGTTGCCGCACAGGATTCCCAGACAACGCCGTTTGCCACGGTCACGTACTTCGACACCGACCTCCACCAGATGACGGTCGACCGGCAACAGAACGATTCTGAATTCATGCGGTCCATGGCCGCAAAACTCCCGACCGGGAACATGATCTATGCGGTAAAAGTCCACGGCACCTTCCCGTCGGTTACGGTCCGGGCGATCCCGGCGCAGGAAAAGCCCTACCCCAATCTCACGGCCGCTTCACAGGAGCAGCACGTCCACACGTACACGAACGTGACTGGTACGATCATCGGGTTCTACACGCCGGTCTTCCTAAAGGGCCTGAATGCGGAGGGTTACCATCTCCACTTCCTCTCCGATGATCATACAGAAGGCGGCCACATCCTCGACGCCACGATCCCGGCCGGCAGCACCGTCCAGTACGATGTGACGCCGTACTTCACGATGGCGCTTCCCACGAGCGGGGCATTTACCGGGACCGATCTCTCGGGAGATTTAAGCGGGGCGCTTGCCGCGGTCGAACAGTGACCGCTGTGGAATACCTCTACTTTTTTTAGATTCCTCTTCAATGCCGAACCCGATTTTCCCGATGCGGCAGGTGCGGCACCGGGCCAAAAACAGCACTCGCGAATGCGAAAATTCTGCGCGTCCTCACTCCTGTGGATCCGTCCGTTAAGGATCCCTGATTGAGATTTTTTGTAAAAATCCGGACCGGCCGGGTACGTCAAAAGTTCATGGCCGCACAAAACCCGGAACGTTCAATGGTTCCGGACCTTTCCGGAACAATGCCCGTTCGTTCCTCCCCGTTCCGGAACTGTGGGACAATCCGCACGCAGCGGCCGGATCGCGGCCGCAGAACCGGACAGATCATGGTGTTAACCGCCCGGTTCGATGATTGATGCTGTTTTGCATATATTTCACCGCCCGGAGCGTGGCCCTTTATAAGTCGTTTAGAAAAATCAGGAATTAGGACAACTGCCAGGAAATACAAAAAACGGCGGTTGCCTTTGGAGCAGCACACCATGATATCACTCAAAAAGATCGGACTCGTTGCCGCGGTCCTGTTGTTTGCGGCCCTGGTATGCGTACCGGGCGTTGCCGCAGCAGGGCCCGGACAGGGGCAGGATAATCACCAGGGAAACGACCAGCACCAGCAGGGGAACTTTGCCCAGGGCCCCGCACCGGGCGGATCTCAGGGATCCCAGAACAGCCAGAACGGCGGCCAAGGCAGCAACGGCCCGGGCCAGGGATCTTCCAGCTCAGATAACGGGAATAACGCAGACCGCGGAACCGGCCAGATGGCAGGCAACATGACACAGCGCCAGGGCCAGCCGCCCGGGGATTTCGGGAACAGAACCGGTAACGCAACCGCACCCGGGCCGATGGTCCTCGGGAACATGACCCAGTTTGGGCCACAGAACAGTTTCGGGCCCGGGAATATGACGATCTGTAACACGACCGATGGCAACACCACCCAGTGTATGCCCTTTGGCGGCAACGGAACGCAGGCCTGGGGAAACGAAACCCGCCAGCACCAGTACAGCGAAAACAACACCTGGCAGTTCCAGCATCAGGTCCAGGAAGAGAACGGTAACGGCACTGCCAGTGCCCCGGCCATGAACGGGAACAATGCGAACAACGGAGCGGCACAGGGACAGGGATCCGGCCAGAACTCAAACCAGAACCAGAAAAATGCCGACCTGATCTCCGCGTTCCTTGCATGGCTCAACGGCAGCAAGTAACACAAAATCAATACACATCCCCATACTCCGGCCCCGGAAAACCTCCCTCTTTTTTTCCGGGGTTTCTTCCAAAGTCGGTCCTTCGCCGGTCTTCTTTTGCGAGCCTTTTTTCATATCCGGGCACGAATGGATCGGTACAACCGGGCGCGAAAACCACGCTTTTTTGTGAGCCACCATGACTGCTATCCGCGGGATAAAAAAAGAACTCTTGCAGCTGCTCCTTGAACTCGGGAAAAACAGCCACCCCAACGAGTTCGCGGCGCTCTTAAAAGAAGAGGACGGGGTGATTGCGGAGCTCAATCTCCTCCCCGGCACAATCACGGGAAGTTCCTCGGCCTCGGTCTTCTTTGACATGATGCCGCTCGATACCCACATGGCGGGAAGCGCCCACTCGCACCCGAACGGCGTCTGCCGGCCATCGGATGCGGATCTCAACTTCTTTCCCCGGGCCGGCCGATACCACCTGATAATCGGTGCCCCGTACGAGGAGGGGTGCTGGCGGTGCTTTACCGCGGACGGCGAACCGTACGACCTTAAGGTGATAGGATGACCGCCCGGCGCGTTGTTGCCACCGGCACGTTCGACATCCTCCACCCGGGGCACCTCTACTATTTGGCGGAATCAAAAAAACTCGGCGACGAACTCTGGGTGATCGTTGCCCGGGACGCAAACGTGAAGTTCAAGCCCCGACCGATCATTCCCGAAGAGCAGCGCCGGGCAATGATCGCGGCGCTCAAACCGGTCGACCATGCGGTCCTCGGCGACCCGACCGACATGTTCCGGCCAATCGTTGAGATCCGGCCCGATATCATCACGCTCGGGTTCAACCAGTACTTCAACGAGGAAAAACTTAAAAACCAGCTCGCGGAGCGCAATCTTCCCGCACAGGTGGCCCGGATCGGCAGGTACGAGGGTGGAGACCTTGCAAGCTCGCGCCTGATCGTCCAGCGTATTATCGAGGCCCGGGGCGGGGATCAGCGCTCCGGGTAAAACGGGCAGTCGGTCATCCGGCATTCTTTGTTCATTTCGGAAAACCGGCAGGCCACCTTTGGATCGAGCGGCATTTTTACGCCCAGATGTTCGGCAGCAAAGGCTACAGCGCCCTGGATAGCGAGAAACGTGTTGCGCTTGCAGCACCGGGGCCCGCCGTTCTCCGCGACTTTCATGAGGCTCTGGGCAACGACCATATTTGCCTGCTGCCATTCGCGGCGGGAGAGCGGTGTTGCGCCGGTGACAAGCGAGATAAAGATCCCGGTCCCGACCGCCGCCCCGCAGTCTCCCATAAAGCCACAGGCGCCGCCGGGAATTATCGCGGCCCGCTCTCTCGCGGTTGCGATCAGTTTTGCCTTTTTTTCCTTCTGGCCCGTGACATTGCAGTACGCTGCAAGCAGGACTGCCGGGACAAGAAAGTGGTGCTCGGGTCCGTGCATGTGGACTGTCGGGTTCTGCATCAGGGTGATTGCGATCCGGACCGGGTCGGTCTCGCTCGTTGCCGTGCAGTACTGCTGGATCGCGTCGTCAGCCCCGAGACGGTGACAGCGGTCGCAGACAAAATGCCCGTCCTCGCACACGGCATCGGTTTTCTTTACCTGATGGCAGTACACGCACTCGCGCTGTTCGGGCGATTCAAGATAGCGGAGCGGTTTGCCGCAGACCATGCAGCCGGTACGGTGATCGGTCATGAAACAACTCTTAACGGGAACTGTTGCGGTTCAGGACAAAAATCCTGTCGCTCTAAAACAGGGTAAGCCACCGGGCCTGAAAAAAATCCCGGACTAGTGTCCCATCCGGGTCCGATGGGCAGGGGGGCCGTGGTGCCGTTTCCCTCCGGAGAGCCCGAGCCGGAGCTGGTCTGAATATTTTGCTGCAAACGAGCCTACAAGCGAGGTCACGATCACCATCACCGCAATGGTCGCAGCAACGGGCGGGGAACCGTAGAGCGCTGCAAGCGCAATGGAAAATTCCCCTCTCCCGATGGTGTTGACCCAGATCTCGATACCGGATTTTGCCGATCCGTAAAGCGCGATCCCCGTGAGCACGCCAGAGACCAGCTTTGAGACGATGGCGAGGATGCAGATGATCGCAATAACAAAAATGTTAATACCGGCCGACAGGGTGATCGAGATCCCGAAAAAGACAAAGAAGATCACGAGGAAAACATCCTTGAACGGCCGGGCATGCTGCTCGAACGCATCCGGATCGGTTGTTGCAATGGCGGCGCCGAGCGCGATTACCATCAGGGTGTCGGGGATGCCCAGGTACAGGGCGCAGCCCGCGGTCGCAAGTACGGCGACAAACGTAAAGAGGACCGGCAGCTCGTCCTCGCGGTCGAGGATCGAGACCAGGAACTCTTTGCCGTAGTGGGCGAGGATGTAGAGGACGCCAAGGCCCACGAAGATCTTCCCGGCAAAGAGGAGCAGGTTCTGGTTTCCTGCCGAGAGGAGGGCAAGGACGATGATCATGACGAGGTCCTCGAAAACCATCAGCCAGATGATCGCCTCGGACTCCCGCATCATGAGCTTCCGGTTCTCGATGAGCGAGGTGACCGCCATCGCGGTGCTCGATATGTAGAACGCGGCGGCGATGATGAGCGCCTCGATAAAGGAGAAGCCGAGCAGGTACGCGGCGAGAAATCCGATGAGCATGTTGACGTTTAGGTCGATGATCCCGCTCGTTAAGACCGCATTGCTGTTGTCGGCGATTTTATCCACCTTGAGGCCGAGGCCGACAAAGAAGAGTAAAAAGATCAGCCCGAGGTCGGCAAAGAAACTGCTGATCTGGTCGGAGGCAACGATACCGAGGCCGGACTTGCCCAGTACAACGCCCGCGATGATGTAGAACGGGATGGCGGGGATCGTCAGGTACTTGCTTAACATGGCAAGCGCGAGGCAGACCGTAAGGGCAATGATGATGCCCTGGGCAGCGAGGATCCCTTCCATTAAGCCACCATGATCTCGTGTTCGAACAATTGGAGCTGGTCGGTCTCCCCGATCACAAGTACGGCATCGCCGGCCTCAAAGACAAACGATGGCGGGGGGTTGATGATATTTTTGTCGTTCCGTGAAACGGCTACGATCGTTGTCCCGGTCTTTGCCCGGATCTGGAGATCCTGGATGGTCTTTCCTGCGATCGCGGGCGGGATGATGTACGAGTGGATGGTGATCCTGAGATCGGCGAGAGCCGAGAATGCGATCTCTACGCTCTCCTGGTCCGCTTCTATGATGGCGCCGGTGAGGATGTTTCCGAGCCTTCGTGCCTCGACCGGGGTCATCTCCGCAGCGCTCGGCGTCCGACATCCTTTCTGGAGCGTGTACATCTGGATGGTACCGTTTTTGGTAAAAAAGAGCGCCACGGTATCGCCCTTGTCGGTCTCAAACTCGTATTTGGTGCCCACGCCGGGAAGGTTCAGGGATCGGAGAGCCATAACAGTGGTTGGAGAGCTCTTCCTGAAAAATATTATGCTAAAAAAAAGCCCCGGATATCCTCCCGCTTAAGGGGAGAAATGAAAAAATCCGCTTACGCGGCCAAAAAGGGATTCGGTAAGCGTGAACGGGGGTGAGAGGTTCCCGCCCATGCATCGGGATCCACGGTATGCATTCAAGGGTTTTTTCTTTTAGAGAGGCCGGGAGGAAGAGCCCGTGCCGCACCGGAAAGGGTATGCCGGGGCCACGGTTTTTTCTAGGGGTTTTTCATCCTCCCCATATCTCTGGTTACATACCCGGTGGTTTAAAGCCCGGCCGGGCGGGGTGAAAGTGACCGGGAACAAAACTGATCTCTTTAAACGCGATTGCCTGCCGTGTTCCACCAATATATTTATTTATCCTCCCCCCAAGGAGAGAATGTCATGGGTTCCCCTGCCGAACTCCCCATTGAACAGCGGGTAGCAGCGTTCTGTGGAATAATTACAATATTGGTAGCAACAGCAGGACTAATCGGGATTGCAGGGGGTTATACGACACTTGCCAGCCTCGCTCCCGGGTACAAGACCGTTTCCCTGTTTGCCGCTGCAGCCTGGATCGTTCTCGGAAGTGTCCTCTGTATCCATTCAATCCGGCCGCTTGCCGGGCTGGCTCGTACGATCGCTGCAGCGGCCTGTGCGGCAATCTCCCTTATCAGTCTTGTCGAATTCCCGCTGCTCCTTTTTGGCATCCAGACGGTTGTCGAAGGAACCGTCATGAATGTCGGGGACCGGCTCCTTGGCCGGCCGACAAGCGCCATGTCTCCTTTGATGGCAGGGCTTTTTGCCCTGCTCGCAATTGCCGTTTTCATTCTTCTCTTTGCTACAACGGATCGCAGGCATCATACGGCAGATCTCTCCGCGGTCGGACTTCTCGGGGCGGGAGTCTTTACCGTGGGGTTTACCCTCCTTCTTAGTTATCTCTACGGATCGCCGCTCCTCTACGGGATCACCATCGCACCGACATCGTACACATCGGCTCTTGCCGCGTGCAGCCTGGGCATCGGCCTTATGGCTGCGGCGGGATCGGATGCCTATCCCCTCAGGTATTTCTATGGTACATCGACACGTGCCCTCATCCTGCGCACGTTCCTCCCCTTAACACTCGTCATTATCTTTATCCAGGACCTCTTCATCCTCCGCCTCGAACATATCTACGGCATCAACGATTCCCTGCTCCTTGCGGTAAGCCTGGTACTCTTCTGCATTCTTTCCCTCCTGATCGTTGCATTCACATCGAAAAAACTGGGAGATCTCGTGGACCGGGCAGAAGAGGAAGTGCGCAGGAAAAACGACGCCCTCAACATCGCGTACGAACAGCTTACCGCATCGGACGAGGAACTCCGCCGGCAGTACGACGAACTGGCAGAGCAGGGCAAAAAACTCATGGAGAGCGAGGACCGGAACCGCGAGCTCGCCACGCTCCTTGAACATTCCTCCCAGCCGTTTGCGGTCGGCTACCCGGACGGGCGCCTCGCGATGTTCAATTGTGCGTTCTCGGAGCTCACCGGCTACAGCAGCGGGGAGCTGGAGCAAATCGACTGGTCTGCCGTCCTGACCCCTCCCGAATGGAGGGAAAAAGAGAGAGAGGCCCTCGAAACACTCAACCGGACCGATGGGCCCGTGCGGTACGAGAAAGAATATATCCGGAAAGATGCGTCGAGAGTCCCCATAGAACTCTTTGTCCACCTGATAAGAGACAAGCAGGGGAATCCCTCCCGCTACTACTCGTTTATCACCGACATAACGGAACGAAAAAAAGCCGAATTCCAGATCCGGCAGAGCGAGAAACGGTTCCGGGCCCTTGTCCGCAATTCGTCGGATATCATCAGGGTCCTCGATGCTTCCGGCCACATCGCTTACGAATCCCCATCTTCAGCGGCAATCCTTGGCTATACTGAAGGGGAACTCACCGGGAAGAGCCCGATCGACCTCGTCCATCCGGACGACCGGGACCGGATACGAAAAGATTTCTCACTGGTTCTTTCCGGCACAAACCCCGGCACGCCCACGGAATTCCGGACACGAAGGGCTGACGGGACGTACATCTACGTGGAATCCGTCGGGGCAAACCTCCTCCATGTACCGGAGGTCGCCGGGATCGTGATGACGATCCATCCCATCGACGAACGAAAGCGTGCGGCGCTTGCCCTAGCTAAAAGCGAAGAGAAATTCCGGTTGCTTGCCGAGTTTGCCTACGACTGGGAGTACTGGATCTCGCCTGAGGATACATTCATCTATGTCTCCCCGTCCTGCGAACGCATCACCGGCTATACCGCAGAAGAAATTATGGCAGATCCCGGGCTTTTTGGGAGAATCGTCCACGAAAGCGACCAGGATCTTATCGGAGATCACCTGTCCACCGTCCACGAAGAGCCGCTGAACCATTCGACCGAATTCAGGATCCGGAAAAAGTCCGGGGAGATCTGCTGGATCGGCCACTCCTGCCACGCTGTCTATGATGCCGATGGCCGATGGATCGGGCGCAGGGCAAGCAACCAGGACATCACCAAGCGCCGCGAAGCCGAAGAGGAGATCCAAAAACGCGAGGAAGACCTCCACGCAGCATACGAGGAACTGACGGCATCGGACGAGGAATTGCGGGAGAACTATGAGGAACTGGCAAAAAGCCAGGACGAGCTGCGGGAAAGCAACCGCCGGCTTACCGAAGCACAGGAACTGGCGCACCTGGGATTCTGGGAATGGGATATCAGGACCGGCCAGGTCGCCTGGTCGGACGAAGTGTTTACGATTTTCGGACTCGACCCCGCTGCATTCACGCCGCAGATCGATTCCATCCTCGCCCTCTCACCCTGGCCCGAGGAACAGCAGCGCGGCAGGGAACTGATACAGCGGGCAACCGTCTCGCACCTGCCCGGTTCCTACGAACAACGGTTCCTCCGGCCGGATAAAAGCATCGGATACTACCACTCTACCTTCGAGGGCAGGTACGATAAGGCGGGAACGCTTGTGACCATTGTCGGGACCGTGCTCGATATCACCGAACGCAAGAAATCCGAGCTTGCACTCCGGGACAAGCACATGGAACTGAACGCCGCCTACGAGCAGCTGACCGCAACGGAAGAAGAGCTCCGGCAGAACTACGAGGAACTGGCAAAAAGCGAGCAGAATCTCAGGGCAAGCGAACAGCGCCTGCGCCGGTTCTACGATGCCGGGCTGATCGGCGTTATCCAATGGAATACTGCGGAAAAGATCACCGCCGCAAACGACAAGTTCCTTTCCATGACCGGGTATACCCGGGACGATCTTGTGGCCGGCCGTATCGACTGGGCTGCCATGACCCCTCCCGAATTCCATGAACGGGACAAAATAGCGCTCGCGGAACTCAAGGAGATCGGGTATAACAAAGAGCCCTACGAGAAAGAAAATATCAAAAAAGACGGCACCCGTCTCCCCATCCTCGTTGCAGCGGCAATGCTGGACGACCAGTTCTCCGAAGGCGTTGCATTTATCCTCGACATCTCCTCACGAAAACAGGCCGAAGCGGAACGGGAGACGTTCGCACAGCAGCGGGAGCTTGCGCTCCGGGCAGCCAATCTCGGCTGGTGGCACTACGATCCGGTAACAAAGATCGCCACGTATGACAAGCGGTATACCGAGATCTTCGGGATTACCGGGGACTCAGGTCCCAACGAGGAGCTGCTTACCCTCCTGCACCCGGACGATCTGCCCCGGATCCTTGCGGCCGTGGAAGCCGCCCTAAATCCCGCCGATCCACAACAGTACGCGGTCGAGTACCGGGTGAACGCAAAAGACGGAGTCATGCGCTGGGTCTGGGCAACCGGGCTTGCAATGTTTGCCGGAACGGGCGCTTTACGGCACGCCACAAGTTTTGTCGGTACGGTTGAGGACATTACTGCCAGAAAGAACGAGGAACGGGCGCTCCGGCTCGTAAACCAGAAACTCCAGCTCATGAACATCGTTGCCTGGCACGATATCCAGAACAAGGTAACCGGGCTGCGGGGCTACGTCGAGCTCAGCCGCGATCTCGTGGCAGACGAGAACGTGAAAAAGATGCTCAGGGCCGAAGAGGGCATCTTAAAAGTGATCCACCAGCAGCTCGAATATACCCGCGAGTACCAGAAGATCGGGGAAAAACCGAGCGAATGGGTGGATATCCGGGCCATGCTCTCCATGGTCCTTGCCCTAAAGAGCGTCCATTCCATGAAAGTGGAAGTAAACGTGGACGGACTCTTTGTCTATACCGACCCGATCCTCGAAAAGGTCTTCTCGCACTTAATCGAGAACACCCTTGTCCACGCAAAGACCGCCACGGAGATCCGGATCGGGTACCGGGAGACCGCAGACGGCCTCGTTCTCCTGTACGAGGACAACGGCCCCGGGATCGCGCAGGCCGACAAGGAGTCGCTCTTTATCCGGACCTTTGCGACAACGCACTTCGGGCTCTTTTTCATCCACGATATTCTCGAACTCTCCGGGATCGGGTTTACCGAGACCGGGGAGCCGGGCAAAGGGGTCCGGTTCGAGATGGCGATCCCCCGGGGAATGTACCGCATCGATCCACAGCCGGGCCCCGGTGCATAAAACAACACCTTTTTTCCCTATCCATGATGATAAATAATGATAGATTATTTTCACCGTGCAACCATCCGTTAAAAAACGGGCGGTACAGGAGTTGGTCATCATCGCAGAAATCCCGAAAGAAGAGTACTTAAAAAAGTGCACGTCCGCGTGTGCGGGATGCAGCTCGTCGCTCTCGCTGCGCTACGTGTTAAAAGCGGCCGGACACGATACCGTGCTTGTCGTGCCCGCGTGCTGTACAAGCGTCATCCAGGGGATCTACCCCCACACCGCGATGAACGTACCGGTCTATAACGTTGCGTTTGCCGCCGCAGCCGCATGTGCATCGGGAATGACCGAGGCATTCCAGGCGATGGGGAAAAAGACCCACGTGATAGTGTACGCCGGCGACGGAGGGACGCTCGATATCGGCATCCAGTCGATGTCGGGCGCATTCGAACGGGGCACCGATTTCCTGTACATCTGCTACGATAACGAGGCCTACGGGAACACCGGCATGCAGCGCTCGGGCGCAACGCCGCTTGGCGCAAAGACCACTACGACCCCGACGGGAAAGACGGTCGAGAAAAAAGACATCGACGCGATTGCAGCAGCCCACCACCTCGCATACATGGCAACGGCATGCAGCGCCTACCCGCAGGATATCTACAAAAAAGTCGCAAAGGCGCTCACGTTCCGGGGCCCGACCTTTATCCACATCCTTGCCCCCTGCCCGCCCGGCTGGCGGTACCCGACCGAGAAGACGATCGAGATGGGAAAACTTGCGGTAAAATCCGGCATGTGGGTGCTTTATGAGCGCGAAAACGGCAAACTCACGATCAGCGCCCCGTCAAAAGCCGCGATGAGAAAACCGATCCCGCTCGAAGATTACCTCAAACCGCAGGGCCGGTTCAAGGGGATCGATGCAAAATCCCTTGAGATCTTAAAGCAGCACCTCGCGGAGAACCTCAAAAAACTCGCCGCGGAAGAGGAGGCGTCGGCATGAAGGAGATCGCAACGGGGAACAAAGCGATTGCAAAGGCAGTGAAACAGGCCCTGCCCGCCGTGGTCGCAGCGTACCCGATCACCCCGCAGACCGAGATCGTGGAGACGATCGCGGACTTTGTGACAAGCGGCCAGATGAAGAGCCGGTATATCCCGGTCGAGAGCGAGCACTCGGCAATGGCGGCCTGTATCGGCGCAAGCATCACGGGCGTTCGGACGTTTACCGCGACAAGCGCCCACGGCCTGTTGTACATGCACGAGATGACCAACTGGGCTGCGGGTGCACGCCTCCCCATCGTGATGGCAAACGTGAACCGCTCGCTCGGGCCCGGCTGGAACATCTGGGCAGAGCACACCGATGCAATGCAGGAGCGCGACACCGGCTGGCTCCAGGTGTACGTCTCGACCGTGCAGGAAGCCTACGATACAACGCTCATGGCATTCCGGATCGCGGAGCACAACGATGTGCTCCTGCCGGTGATGGTAAACCTCGACGGCTTTGTCCTCTCGCATATCATGCAGCCGCTCGATACCGTGGAACCCGGGGACTTCATCCCGCCGATCCACCTGCCGCACGCAATCGATGTAAACAACCCGACCGGGTACGGCGGCCTCACCGGCCCCGACCAGCACTTCCGGTTCAAGTGGGACATCGAACGTTCGATGCGGGATTCCGAAAAAGTGATCGCGGCAACCGAGGCGGACTTTGCAAAGCGGTTCGGCCGAAAGTACGGACCGGTCGAAGAGTACCGCTGCGAAGACGCCGATGTAATTCTCATTGCGATGGGAACGCTCGGGAAAGAGGCCGAAGTCGCGATCGATATTCTCAGAAAAGAGGGAATTAAGGCCGGCTCGATGCGCCTGCGCTGGTTCCGGCCCTTCCCGAAGCTCGACCTGAAGGGAAAAGAAGTCGTGGTGATCGACCGGGACTACTCGTTTGGGTACGGCGGGATCGTTGCCCACGAGATTATGGCCAAATGCCGCTGCGATGTGTACAGCGTGATCGCCGGCCTTGGCGGCCAGGAGGTCACGTACGACGACATGGCGGAGTTTGTCCGCAAGCGTCGCATAGGACAGGAGTTCTGGTTCGGGGTGAACGACCATGTTTGAGATCCGGATCCACTCCCGGGGCGGGCAGGGCGGCGTGACCGCGGCCCGGCTCCTTGCAATGGCAGCGCTCCACGATGGCAAGTACGCAACGGCCTGCCCGTTCTACGGCGCCGAGCGGCGGGGGGCGCCGGTCGTCTCCTTTGTCCGGATCGACGACCACCCGATCCGGGTCTACAGCCAGATCCGCGACCCGGACCTCGTTATTGTCCTCGACGCGAGCGTGATGGAAACGGTCGATGTGCTCAACGGCCTCAAAAAAGGCGGACGGGTGCTCATCAACAGCGCGCACAAGCCGGACTTTGCCGGTTTTTCGACCTACAACGTGGACCTCACCGGTATCGCGCTCAAAGAAAACCTCGTTGTCGCGGGAAGCCCGATCCTCAACACCCCGGTGCTCGGGGCGCTCGCAAAGATGGGAATCGTTTCGGCAGATTCGGCAAAGTCCGCGATACGCGGGATGTTTACCGATGAGAGGAACGTCAAAGCGGCCGAGGCCGCGTACCAGGAGATGAGCATATGAGCACGGGTGCAAAGCGGGACCGGCTCGCCATAAGCCGGCCGACTGAGGGCGCCGCAGGCCAGACCGGCTCGTGGCGGGTATTCAAACCGGTCGTGGACAAGGAGAAGTGCAATGCCTGCGGGCTCTGTGCGATGTACTGCCCGGACGGCGTGATCGATGACGACCTCAACGTGGATCTCAAGTTCTGCAAGGGCTGCGGGATCTGCGCAAACGAGTGCCCGAAAAAAGCGATTGCAATGGTGCGGGAAGAGAAGTAAGCCCGTTACCGGTTTCTTCTTTTTTTAACAACTGTAAAAAATTCTCCGAAAACGCCGGTCCCGCTCGTCCTTTCCAACGACGGAAATTTCTGCCGTGCATGCCAAAAGAATTATAATACTGGCAAAAAAATTCCCTGTCAGGATGAGATGCTATGAACCGGAAGTTTTTCGGGGATACGCGGGATCTCTTCAAGTTCGATCTGGTGCGCCACCTCATGAAGTCGCTCCCCGAGCTTGCAGGTTTTGCGTTCGTCCCCATGCTGACTGATACGAGTACGAGAGGAACAAAAAAGAGCCGGACAAAAACCGATCTCGAACATGCCGTCCGGTCCGGAAAAGCCGGCAGCCAGAACCAGAAACTCCGGGAACAGCTCTCACGGCTCCAGGAGATCTCCGGGGATCGCGAATACTTATCAGGAGTCAGCGATTATTTTTCCGGCGAAAAAATCCTCATCGACATCTGCGGGGACGAACCGTTCACCCACGCAGGCCGGGACTCGTACCTGGGCAGCGTCTTTTCATCATTTCCGAAAAAAGCCCTGATCTTTTTTGACCCGGATACCGGGCTTGCCGATGCAACAGCGGACAACCGGCACCTGCTCATGCAGGAAATCCGGCAGATCCACAGCCATATGGACAAGAACTCGATCCTGATGATCTATCAGCACTTCCCCCGGGTCAGCCACGACGGGTTTGTAAAAAAACGATGCAAAGAGCTCGAAAAACTCACCGGTTCATGCCCGCTCACTATTACCGACAACGAAGTGATCTTCTTTTTAATGGCAAAAAACCCAAAACTTGCCGCCCGGCTCAAAGACACGCTCGAATGCTACGCCGATACCTACCCGGCGCTGTATGCGTACTGTGCCGAAACGGGCAGCAGCCGTTTACGCTGAACAGGTTTACGGGCAGGTGCCGGAATGGCTGTCGACCGTCCCGGCCGGTCTTTCTCCTGCCGGATCCGCTGCCATATATTCGAGATCGAACCGGTACAGGTGCGTGAACCGGCAGTTGCGGCACTGTACCGTGATCGTCCGGCAGCTGACCACGAGATCGTGGGGTCCGGTAATCCCGCAGTTCCGGCACGATGCTTCTGTTGTGATCGCCCAGACCGGCCAGCGGTCGGGTTTTTTGAATGCGCCGGCTTCGTCCACGTCTTCCATCCGGGGCACAAAGACGCGGGTCGCCCCGCAGGATGTACAGGCGACATCGGCCCGGTTGGGCGTAGCAACGATGTGCTGGTCTGCAGTCTTCCGGCAGTGGTAGCAGTCGGTACGATAATCCGTGCTGATGAACCGGTCGTTCATGAAGGTCTGATCCACCCGGGGCCTCATTAACCTGTCGCAGGTACCGGGTCATACGCCAAAAACGGGGCCGGATTGCAGCCAAAACAAAAATTCTTTGTTTTTTTTCGGATCTGGACATGATACGGCCATAAAAAGAGTAAATTTATAAATCCCGGGCAGTTCATTATGTACACCATATGAAGCTGCTCATGGGATTCATCGTCCTTCTGGTAGCGCTGGTGGCAATCACCGGCTGTACCCAGACTGCATCACCTTCGGAACAGACCACAACAGAGACTACCGCACCGGTAACTACCGAAGTTACCACGGAGGCAACAACGGTTGTAACAACAGTCGCGACCACCATTCCCACGACCACTGAGACCATTGTTGCAAACGTAACGGCACCGGCAGAAAACGTGACAGAGAATGTTACCGAGACCGCAACTGCCGCCCCGACCGCAACCGCTGCCAGTCAGATCACGAAGATCCACATTACAAAACTCGGATTCACCCCGCAAACCGATGTCGTGCTCCCGGGCACCGGGATCATCTGGGTAAATGACGACAACGTCACCCATTCGATCAAGACGATCGGGAACAACACCGGCATGTTTACCTCAAGCGATATCATCCCGGGTGCAACCTACACCTACTCCTTCAGCGAAAACACCGGGACCTACATCTACGCATTTGCGGACAACCAGACCATCACGGGAACCATCATTGTGAAGAAACCGTGTTCCCTCTCCGGCTGCTAGGCCGGTAACCTGAACTCTTTTTTCTTCGTTGTTTTCATCCGGTTTGTTTTTAAAAAAACGGCCTCCCGCACGACTGAGTATTCACGGCCGGGAGATACTGTTTTAAACTGATCCATTATGGCACCGCCATAACGGTTTTATGGGAATTTCCTGCAACAGACTCCGGAAACCGGGGCTGACGATTACGAAAAAAACGGGCACGGTAAAAATCATCGAAACAAACCAGAACACCGCTCTTTTTAGTCTCCGACAGGCCTTTTGCCCCCACACACTTATGGCATCCTTGGTTGCGATGTGCAAACACCCGGTCTTCAATACAATTCCCGCTATGCGAAATCCACGAACGGTTACCCAAACGTGCTGCACGGGATAACAACGGGATTGTACAAAACCCAAAAAAAGAAAAATCGGAAGTATTGGTGGGGACCTTAGTAGTCGCCCATGCCGGGCATTCCGCCCATGCCACCCATACCGCCTGGCGGCATGCCACCGGCACCGCCTGCCGGCTCGGGGGACTTTGCCGATGCGATCACATCGTCGATACGGAGGATCATGATCGCTGCTTCTGCGGCTGACGAGATTGCCTGGGTCTTGACACGGAGCGGCTCGACAACGCCGGCTGCCTTCATGTCGGTTGCCTTGCCCTCGTAGACATCGAGACCGTAGGTCTTCTTGCCCTTCTCGTGGGCTGCACGGATCTCGACAAGCATGTCGATGGGGTCGAGACCTGCGTTCTCTGCAAGAGTCCTCGGGATGATCTCGAGTGCCGATGCGAATGCCTCGATGGCCAGCTGTGCACGGCCGCCAACGCTTGCTGCGTACTCGCGGAGCCGGAGCGAGAGCTCGGTCTCGGGTGCGCCGCCGCCGGCAACGACCTTCTTGTCCTCGACAACGACACCGACTACGCGGAGGGCGTCGTTGATCGCACGTTCGAGCTCGTCGACAACGTGCTCGGTGCCGCCGCGGACGATAATTGAGACCGCCTTCGGGTTCTTGCACTGCTCGACAAAGGTCATCTCTTCGCCGGAGACCTTGCGCTCTTCGACAAGGCCGGCCTTGCCGAGTTCTTCCTTGCTGATCGCGTCGATCGAGGAGACGAGGCTGCCGCCGGTTGCCCGGGCGAGCTTCTCCATGTCGCTCTTTTTCACACGGCGAACGGCAAAGATGCCGGCCTTTGCAAGGTAGTGCTGGGCGATGTCGTCGATACCCTTCTGGCAGAAGAGGACGTTCGCACCGCTCTTTTCGATCTTCTCGACAATGCCCTTGACCATGCGTTCCTCTTCGTCGAGGAATGCCTGGAGCTGGTCGGGGTGGGTGATGTTGATCTCGGCGTCGACTTCGGTCTTCTTGAACTCGACTGCTGCGTTGAGGAGCAGGATCTTGGCGTTGGTGACCTTCTTTGGCATCGCGGGGTGGACGCGTTCCTTGTCGACAAGGACGCCTTCGACGATTTCAGAGTCCTCGATGCTGCCGCCGGTCTTCTTCTCGACCTTGATGTAGTCGGTGTCAACGGTGCCGTCGGACTCGGCGACCATGGTGACTGCCTTAACGACGAGGTCGCAGAGCTTGTCCTTGCTTGCCTCGGCGCTCTTGCCGGTCATCGCGGTCTCCGCGATCTTCTTGAGCATCGCCTTGTCGGTCGCCTTAACGTCGATGGCGATGTCCTTTAAGAATTCCTGGGCCTTCTCTGCGGCCTGCCGGTATCCTGCGGCGATGATGGTCGGGTGGACATCCTGTTCGAGGAGTGACTCGGCCTTCTTTAAGAGTTCGCCGCCGATGACCACAGCGGAGGTGGTCCCGTCGCCGACTTCGTCGTCCTGGGTCTTTGCGACCTCGACCATCATCTTTGCGGCCGGGTGCTCGATGTCCATCTCTTTTAAGATGGTGACGCCATCGTTCGTGATGACGACATCGCCGATGGTGTCCACGAGCATCTTGTCCATGCCCTTGGGGCCGAGTGTTGTCCTGACTGCTGCGGCAACTGCCATTGCAGCGGTGATGTTCATACCCTGGGCATCGCGGCCGCGGGTGCGGTTCGTGCCTTCCTTGAGAATAAGAATCGGTTGTCCTCCAAGTTGCTGTGACATTAAAATCACCACTTTAGCTCAGATTTAGCACTAAAATTGGTTTGTAGTTCTATATAAAATTAGCTGGTGTGAGTCCTGTTACGTTGTCGGGACGCAGCCTATTTTTTTGGTTGAGAGTTGCATCGCGGGACTTATAATTACCCGGTTTTTGCCTACCTGTAGATAAAATAAAAAAAATAGTAGTGTTACTTACTTTTCGGTGGATTGTTACCTCTTCCACCGCCCGAGGGCTTGCCCGGATTCGTGCTTGGCCAGTTTCCGCCGCTGCCTTTTCCGCTGCCTTTTCCACTGCCTGTACCACTACCTTTTCCGCCACCTTGTCCTTTTCCCATATTCTCACTTCCTAACGGTATTGAGAACTATAATGTAATTCTTTATTAATTTATCTAAAACAGAAAATAATAGTGAGTTTTAATTTTGTTTTTCTTGGAATATTCCTGTAAGAAATCTTACTCTTCAGGAATACTTTGGGATTTCTCATACCGTGTTTAACCCATTCATTGCCCAATGTAATTCCCGCCCCCCTCTTGCGCCAATGCGTCCCCCGAGGGGGACGGGGCGCTATTAGCGATGCACCCGGACTTACCTGTACGCGGAGTCGCCCCACGAACAAGTAATAAACCATCATCGCAACCGGGGGATGCCCACGCTGGCAGAGGTCGGCAGACCTAAAAGAGCGTCTTGATCTTCTAAAAAAAACTCCAGAAAAAAGTTAAAAAAAAGTCTGTCCCTACTCGCCGAGCATATCGAGGAGCTCGAACCCGTCCTCGATTGCATGGAGGCGCTCCTCGCCAATCATAAGCGTCCGCCCGATCTTCTTCTCGTGGTGGTAGTCGGGCGCGATGCACATCGCGTGCTTTTTGGCAATGGTCGAGAGGTTGCTGATGAGGGCTGCCCTCTTGACAACTTTCTGTGCCGGGCCATAACCGGTGAGAATCGTGTGCCGGTCGAAGGTTAAGAGCGCCTGGAACGGTGCGCCCCGGAGCGTGTGGAGCTGGATCCCGAGCTCTTCCAAAAACTCGATCGGGTTGCCCGGCTCGTGCCCGCGGACCGGGGCTTGGGTGGAGGGGGCCTGTACCGGTTCGGCCGCTTCCATCTCCCGCTGCACGATATCGATCGACTCGACCACACCGGTATTGAAGTACTCCTCGATCTTTATCGCGACCTCGAGCGTTGTCCCCATCCCGCTCTCGTACTTGCTGATCGTGCGCCGCGAGACACCGAGCACCTGCCCGAGATCCCCAAGCGACATATTCCGCTGCTCGCGGAGCTCCCGCAGGGCATCGCCGTTGATGTTCACGTACAGCCCGCCGGGCGATGCGTACACGAGCGGAGGGATCTTTTCCACGAAATAATCGTACAGCGTTGCAACGCTGATCGCATAGATCCCGTAACGGACATAGACCGCACCGCGTTCGAGCTCGGCCTCCCGTGCCCGCTCGCCCACGATCAGGGGTACGGCCCCAAGGTGCCGGGCGATCACATCGAGATCGAAAGCCGCCTCCTCGCTCACCGAATCGATGTGGGTGACGACCTTGATCACCACAAGCGTCCCGTTGTTTCTGGCGATCAGATCGAAGCTCCGCGGGCGGAGGGTAAACTTCTCCGATACCGCGAACCCCGCCGAGATCATCACGCTTGTAACCAGCTGGAGCTGGCGGTCCTGGGACATGCAGATACAAATGGATGGAGCGTGCCCATATATTAATATAGACATGCTGATCGGGATCGATGATACGGATTCTCCGGCGGGAATGTGCACAACGTACCTCGGCGCGGTTCTCGTGC
>Ga0268357_100505_pt1 | contig 48726 bp, 40 predicted proteins | sample BioMet10_FD_192466 | JGI IMG/M metagenome (GOLD analysis project Ga0268357, IMG submission 192466) | Sewage microbial communities from Oakland, California, United States - Biofuel 10 (Illumina Assembly) | ecosystem: Engineered > Wastewater > Sewage > Unclassified | place: USA: California... | reverse complement strand
CAGACCCAGAACCTGCGCGGGCTCATCGACAAGATGAAGGCCGGCGGCTAGAAACGCCGCGCCGCAGCAAAACGCAAAGGCCGGGATCGCTCCCGGCCTTTTTCGTTTCCCGACGCGCGGGGGTCAGCGCAGCGCCCACGCGAGACGGCGCGCCTGTGGCGGCGGCAGGTCCGGCGGCCGGCCGGCGTAGTAGGCCGCGGCCTCTTCCGGTCCGAGCGTGCCGGCGCTGCCGAAGCCGGCGCGCAGGAGGTCGGCGATGATCGCCCCGGCCGTGTGGAAGTTCACGAAGGGCTCGCCGAGATCGGCCACGCGCCGGGCCAGGGCGTCGCGGTCGGAGTTTTCGCCCTGCGGCGGCGGCCGGAAGGAAACCACCACCTCGCTGCCGGCCGGAAAGCGCGCCAGCTCCCGCAGGGCCTCGTCCACCACCGGTTGCGGCAGGTACATCACCACCCCGAGCCAGGCGAAGAACGCCGGCGCAGCCGGGTCCACGCCGCCGTCCGCGAGCGCCTCGGCCATGTTCCGCCGCTCGAAGTCCACGGGGACGAGCGCGGCGTTGTCCGGCAGTTCCAGGCCGCTTTCGGACAGGAGCCGGCGCTTGTGCGCCTGCGTGGCCGGGTGGTCGATCTCCACGATGCGCAGGCCGCGCGCCCACTCGGGCTGGCGCAGGGCGAAGGTGTCCAGCCCGGCTCCGAGGATGACATATTGCCGCACGCCGCGTTGCGCGGCCAGACGCAGGCGGTCCTCGACGAAGCGCGCGCGCAGCACCACATGGGAGCGCAGCGCACGCCTTTTTTCCTCGGCGTGGCGGCCGGCGGCGGCGAGCAACCGCGCACGTCCGGCCGCGCCGAGGATCGGCACGGCCACGGGGTCGTCGAAGATGCGCGGCTCGGCGTCGAAAATCTGGTGCGCGGCGCGCAAGTGGGCCACGGCGAGGGCGGTGCGGCTGACCTCCTGCTCCTGCATGGCGCGTCCTACTGCACGACCCAGACCGCGCAGTTGCGGGCGTTGTGCACCAGCCGCGTGGACACGCTGCCGAAGAGGAACTCCTCGCCCTTGGTGATGCCGCGCCGGCCCACGACGAGGGTGCCGAAGCCGCCTTCCTGCTGCACGTCGAGGATGGTCTGGGCGATGCTGGGCTCCGCGCTGCACAAAACGGTGCGCTCGGCGATGGCCTCGTCCGGCAGGCCCGCGGCGGCGAGCCGGGCGCGGGCGGCCTTGAGGAAGTCGAACACGCGTTCGTGCTCGACCTGGCATTGGCCGAGCCAGGCAGCCTCGCTGTCGAAATTGTCGCGGCCGGGGGCGCGTTCCACGTAGAGCAGGGTGACGCGCACGCCGGGCGCGCCGCCGAGCACGCCGGCGGTGTAGTTCACGGCCCGCACGGCGTTGTCCGAGGCGTCCACGGCGATGAGGATGTTCTTCACGTCCATGCGGCCTCCTTGCTGCGCGGGTCAGGCCCGGCGCAGGATGTCCAGGCAGGGCTCCAGGTCGCCCAAAAGCTCCGGGATGGTCTCGTAGTAGACCTCCGCCGCGGCGGAGTAGTGCAGGAGCACGCGGTTGAGCTCCTCCGGGATGTAGGGGAAGAGCTTGCGCAGGTTCACGATGCGGTGGCGGAAGAACAGCGAACAGTCGGATTCGGTGATCACCGGGGCGGTCTCGCTGTCCAGCTCGCGGTCCTGGATGGTGTGCACGCCCTTGCCGGTGATGAAGGAGAGGATGTTGCCCAGGCCGAAGAGATCCAGGCCGAAGGGGTTCTCCGCGGACTCGTAGCCGTAGTCGAAGTCGATCCAGCAGTAGTCGCCGGTCTTGAAGTCCGCGTAGAGGTGGTCGCGGCGGATGTCGCCGTGGGTTTCGCCGTGTGTGTGGAGAAAGCCGATGGCCCGGCAGGCGGCCATGAAGCGTTCGAGCACGCCGGGGTAGACCTCGTGGAAATAGCTGCGGTGATCCAGGCGGATGTCCTCGACGTTCAGGTCCAGGCGGCGGCCGTTGACGCGTTCGAGCACGCGCACGATGTTGCCGCGGGCGTCGCGGTGGGCCGCGCCCTGCATGAAGCGCGGATCGCCGTCCACCAGGCGCAGGATGCGCGCCTCCTTGGCCGCGCTGCGGCGGCAGGTGATGGTCAGCGGGCCGATGTGCTGGTCGAAGGTCTCCTGGAACTCCAGCTTGAGGATGCGGTACTGGCCGCTCTCCAGCTCGATGCAGCGCTTGACCCAGAACTTGGGGTCCTCCATGCCGAAGCGCCGCTCGCGCTCGTCGCCCAGCACGAGATAGTGGCGCTCGCCGACGCGGATCACGTCGCCGTAGCCGATGTTCATGAACTCGGTGGTGTCGGTGAACACGCTGCCATACGTGCTCACGCTCACCGGGGGCTGGAAGCGTTCGATCAAGGCGCGGACGGAGCGGGACGCGGGGTCGGCTTCGGGCATGGCGCGCCTCCTGGGCTTGCCCCTTATATGGCCATTTTCGTCCGCTTCGTCAAGCCGTTACATGCGCGCCTACTTCCCGAAGGGGCACTTGGGATAGGTGCAGGAGCGGCAGTTGAGGCAGAAGCCGCCCTCGCCCATGCGCGCCAGATCGGCCCGCCCGGGCGTCATGCCGGCCAGCAGGCGCGGCAGGAGGATGTCCAGGCTGGTGGTTTTGTGGAACAGGGCGCAGGCCGGTACGCCGAGGACCTGCGCGCTGCCGGAGGCCGAGGACAGTCGGCCGACGAGGGTCATGGCCCCGGGCAGGATGGGCGCGCCGTAGAGCCAGTCCTTCAGGCCGGCGGCGAGGAGCCCCTTGCGCGTCACGTCGTCCGGGTCCACGGAGAGCCCGGCCGTGGTGACCACGAGGTCCGCGCCCAGGGCCAGCATCTCCGTCGCCGCGGCGGCGATGGTCGCGGAGTCGTCGGGCACGATGGTCTCCTTGACGATCTCCGAGCCCAGGCGTTCGGCCTTTTCACGGATGACCGGGGCGAACTTGTCCTCGATGAGCCCCTTGAAGACCTCGGTGCCGGTGATCAGAACGCCGATTTTGGCCCGGCGTAGAGGCCGCACGGCGAACAGCGGGCCGCCGGCCAGCACGGCCTGGGCGCGGCGGAAGTTCTCGGCGGAGATGTAGAGCGGGATGGCCCGCGCCCCGGCCAGAGCCTTGCCCGGCTCGGCCAGCACGCCGAAGTGCCGGCTGGCGGCCATGACGTCGGGCACGAGGTTGAAGGCCTCCAGGCGCTCGCGATCCAGGTCGAACACGCCGAGCACGCCGGAGCGGAAATTGACCTTGCCCTCGTGGGGCTGGTCGTCATGGGTCACGTTCGCGCCGGCCATGAGCTTGGCGAAGGCCAGCGCAGCCTCGTCCTCGTGCACGAAGCCGTTCGGCGCGTCCTGCTCCAGGTAGACGTGGGCGCGGCCCATGGTCTGGAGCCGGCAGACGTCGCCGCCGGAGATGGCGTGGCCCTTGGCGAATTCCACGCCCTTGCTTTCGCCGGGGACGATGCGCGTCATGTCGTGCAGGGTCTTCTTGCCCACGGCCTCGGCCACGGGCACGGCCACGAGCTGCGGGCCGGGCCGATCCGGCGCGGCGCAGGCCGTCTGGCCGTAGGGCGCCTCGCCCTGGCAGCCGCGGCAGATGGCCCCGTCCAGGGCGGGATAGGCCTCCTGGCAGATGGGGCACACGGCCACGCGGCCCATGCTCCGGTGGCGGCGGAAGAGGTCGTCCACCTGCACCGGGGCCATGGAGCAGAGGCTGTCGCCGGCGGTCTCGATCTCGCTGAAGAGCCGGTCCGTGTCCTGCTCGGCCTTCTTCTTGAGCTTCATGAACCAAGCCTTGATCTCGGGATAGGGCTCCAGGCGCTGCTGCGCGATCCACACGCGCACGCCCGCGCCGGTGTACTTGTCGTACAGCGACAGGGCGTAGCGGCCGAGGTTGAGCACGCGCATCCAGCCGTTGCCCAGGGTGCAGGGGGTGAGGATCTGCACGGCGTCGGGCAGGCATTTGGCCGTTTCGGACACGGCGTCGAAGAGGGTGCCCTCCGGGAGCTGGCGGCGCGCCAGCTCGACCATGTAGCCGCCGATGATCAGCCCCGGCGCGGGATAGCCGTGGAAGGCCGCGGCCATGGACTTGAACTCCTCGAAGGTGTGCTGCCCGATATTCATGCGCATCCGTCCTTTGCTGCATTATGCTGAGAAAAACATAACTCGGGTTCTACGCCACCTCCGCGCGCCTGGTCAACTTTTTTTCCAACTTTCGTGACTCAGCACTTGACGCATATACCCCATACAGGTATGGGGGAGTCAAAGAGCATTCGGAACGCAGCGGCGAGCCGCAGGCTTGGCCGCGAGAAACATTGCAGGCCCGGAAACACGAAAACCGTAGGAGAGTATCATGAAGCGCAGCACGTCCCTTTTCGCCGCCCTCGTCCTGATCCTGGCCACCGTGGCCCTCGCCTTCGCCGCCGATGGCAACGCCCGCAAGGGCAAGTATCTCTATCGCCAGAATTGCCGCACCTGCCACGGCGCGTCCTCCTCCGACCTCTCGCCCAGCTCCAAGACCCAGGCCGAGTGGAAGAAGGTCTTCGCCAAGCCCGAGGCGCTGAAGTGCGCCAAGGAGTGGAAGGGCCTCTCGGCCGCGGACAAGGCGGACATCTTCGCCTACCTGCACGACTACGCCAAGGACTCCCCCTCGCCGGCCAAGTGCAACTAGCACGGACATGGCGGGCGCGGCGGAGTTCGCACTCCTCCGGCTCCGCCGCGCCGCACCGGAGCACCCATGAGCGCCACAAACGACGCATCCCTCACCCGACGCCAGTTCCTGCGCCTGGCCGGCGCAACGGCGGCCGTCTCCGCGGCTGCCGCCCTCGACCCGGCCCAGGCGGCCCAAACGGCCCCTGCCGCGCCCCATGTGGGCAAGCCGCAGTGGGAGTCCAAGTTCGGAGTCTGCGACATGTGCTTCAACCGCTGCGGGCTCATCGCCCGTGTGGACAAGGGGCGCATCGTCAAGCTCGACCCCAACCCGAAGTTCACCAAGTCGCGCGGAATGCTCTGCGCCCGCGGCAACGCCGGCGTGGACCAGGTCTACGACCCGGACCGCCTGAAGACGCCGCTCCTCCGCGAGGGCAAGCGCGGCGAGGGCAAGTGGAAGGCCATCTCCTGGGAGGAGGCCCTTTCCCTCTGCGCCGCGAAGATGAAGGACATCGCCGCCAAGTACACCCGCTGCGGCATGCTCTTCAGCGCCGGCGCGGACATGCAGAGCCAGTTCGTCAACCGCTTTGCCGAGGCGTATGGCTCCTACAACGTCACCAGCCACGAATCCCTGTGCCTGCTCTCCGGCAGCCGCGCCTTCCTGGACACCTTCGGCGAGGTTCCCCAGCCCGACGTCATCAACTCCAAGTACGTCATCCTGGCCGGGGCCAACCGCATGGAGGCGCTGGTCACGCCCGACAGCATGGACCTCGTGACCATCATGAAGAACGGGGCCAAGGTGGTCGCGCTGGACCCGCGCTACACCAAGACCGCCGCCCTGGCCTCGGAATGGCACCCCATCCGCCCCGGCACGGACATGGCCTTCATGCTGGCGCTGATGCACGTCATCATCGCCGAGAAGCTCTACGACTCCCAGTACATCAAGGAGCGCACCAGCGGGTTTGAGCGCCTGGCCGCCCACGTGGCGGACAAGACGCCCGAATGGGCGGCGGCGGAGTGCGGCGTCGCCGCGGCGGACATCGCGCGCATCGCCCGCGAGCTGGCCGCGGCCGCCCCGGCGTCCATGGTCTATCCCGGCCGCCGCACCTCGGACTACGAGAACTCCACCCAGATCCGCCGCAGCTTCGCCCTGGTCAACGCGCTTCTGGGCAACTGGGACCGCCCCGGCGGGCTGGTCCCGGCCCGGCCGACGGGGCTCAAGAAGGCCGCGCCCTTCGAGGCCCCATTCTACGACGACAATCCCACGGGCCGCGTGGACATGAAGATCGTGCCCCTGCTCTTCGACGACGAGGGCTCGTTCGTCATCACCCGCGACTGCGCCATCAAGGCCGCGCCGTACCCGGTCAAGGGCTGGTTCGTGTACAAGACCAACCCCATGGCCACCGCGCCCGAACGCAGGAAGACCCGCGAGATGATCGCCCAGTTGGAGTTCATGGTGGTGGCCGACATCACCATGAGCGACACGGCCTGGATGGCCGATCTGGTGCTGCCCATGCCGAGCGCCCTGGAGCGCCAGGACCCGGTGCAGCCCTTACAGGCCGGGGCCGAGGGGGCCTGCCTGGTGTTCCGCGACCCGGTCATCGCGCCCCTGCACCAGTCCCGGCCGGTGTTCGAGGTCATGAAGGACCTTGCTGGCCGGTTGGGCTTCCCCGAGGCCTTCGCCTTCGACATCCCGTCCTATCGCAGGCAGCAGCTCGCCGCCTTCCCGGAGGCCGAGCAGACCATCCTGCGCGACGGCGTGTTCTATCCGCCCAATCCGCCCTTGGGCGCCACAGACGGCCAGCCCTTCAAGACCACCAGCCAGAAGATCGAACTGGTGAGCCAGCGCTACGAGGGCCTGGGGCTCGACGCACTGCCGGTCTACACGCCGCCCAAGCCCGCCCCGGACGACAAGCGCCGCTTCCGGCTGGTGGCCGGGCGCAGCGCCTGCGTCACCCAGGCGAGCAGCACCAACAACGCCCTGCTGTCGGAGTTCGAGCCGGAGAACACGCTCTGGCTCAACGAGGACGCGGCCAAGGAGCTCGGCGTCCGCCACGGCGACGTGGTCGAGGTGGAGAGCCCGGCCGGAAAGGGCGAGCTCAAGGCGTTGGTGACGCCCAAGATCCGCCGCGACACCGTGTACATGCTCTCCGGCTTCGGCGTTATCTCCGGCGGCCTCTCGCGCATCCGCGGCAAGGGCGCGTCCATCGTGGAGCTGCTGGAGGGGAGGTTCGACGCCATCTGCGGCAACTCCGCCATCCATGAGACCTACGTCAGCGTGCGCAGGAAGGGGGCCGCATGAACCAGAAGCTCGTGATGGTCATCGATTCCGCCAAGTGCATCGACTGCAAGGGCTGCGTGGCCGCGTGCAAGCAGGCCAACGGCGTTGGCCGAGGCGTCTGGCGCAACTGGATCAAGGAGGCCGTGCCGCCGGTCCTGGCTGACGGGCGGCTGGGGCGCGGGCATTTTCAGCCCGGGGCCTGCATGCACTGCGACGAACCCTCCTGCGTGGGGGCCTGCCCCACCGGGGCCACCTACAAGAGCGCCGACGGCTCGGTGGTCATCGACCCCAAGCTGTGCATCGGCTGCGGCAACTGCATCAAGGCCTGCCCGTACGGCGCGCGCTTCCGCGACCCCGTGAAGCGCATCGCGGACAAGTGCAACTACTGCCCGGAGCGCCGGGCCGTCGGGTTGCCGCCCGCCTGCGTGGACACCTGCCCCACCAAGGCCCGCGTGTTCGGGGACATGAACGACCCCGACAGCGAGGTGTCCAAGCTTCTGCGCGCCAACCAGGGCAAGGTGGTGCGCATCGTGGCCAAGGGCCACGATACCAAGCCCAACATGTACTACATCGCCTCCACCGCGCCGGATGGCTGGGCGGTGAAGCCGGTGGACCCCTTGAGCTTCGACGCCCTGTCCGGGCTCATCGGCCCGGCGGTGAAGGCCGCGGTGGGGCTCTCCGGCCTCGGCGTGCTGGCGATGCTCGGCCGCCAGCTGCTGGTTTCCGCCAGGGGCGAAGGCAAGGACGCCGGCCCGGGCGCCGGCCCAGACGCCGGCAAGGAGGACCGCCATGGCTGAGATCCGTCGCCACGACCCGTCCGACATCCGCATCCACTGGTTCAACGCGGCCTGCTGGCTGGTGCTCCTCGTCACCGGCCTGGGGCTCATCAAGAACGAGCGCCTCAACCCGCTGGGGGCCTGGCTGCCGGACGCGCTCAGGGCGCTCTTCGGCGGCGGCACGGCCGGCGGTGCGGCGCTGTTGGCCGTCCATGAGACCGTGGGCGTGCTCTGGCTTGTGGGGTTCCTCGGCTATCTGGCCGTGAACCGCGCCGGGGCGCGCTTCTTCCTGTGCGAGATCTTCAGCGTGCGTCCGGGCGACCTGGCCTGGATGGTGCGCAAGATGGGCCGCATGACCTTGGGCGTGGGCGGCGAGCTGCCGCCCCAGGGCTACTACAACATGGGCCAGAAGGCCTTTGCCCAGGCGTCCGTCGTGGGCGGCGTGGTCATCGCGGCCACGGGGCTTGTGCTCCTGGCCTCGGACAAGTGGCTGCCGGCCTCGGCCGTGTGGCTCATCGGCTGGGCCGTGAGCCTGCACTACCTGGCCGTCGGCCTGGTGTTCGCCGGGCTGCTCGTGCACATCTACATGGCGGCCATCTCCCCGGAGGAGAAGCCCGGCTTCCGCTCCATGTTCACGGGCACCGTGCCCGAGGACTACGCCCGCCATCACCACGGCCTCTGGCTGAGCAGCCGGGAGCCGGATGGAGAGGCAGGCCAGTGATCCCGTTCAATGCAGGCCGGTCGGGGAGCCCGGCGGCCTGAGCGTCAGTGTGGCGAAGCGACCGATCCCAACGGAGAACTCAAGGAGAGCGACATGCAACGTGGCAAGCGCATCATACAGGCCCTCTTCCTGACGGTGCTGGCCCTGGCCTTCGCGGCCTCGGCCCAGGCCGCCAACCCGGACTACTTCTACAAGAACCTCGTGGACATCGGCTACGTGAAGTCGCTGGTCAAGGTGCCGCACCCCGAGGGCGTTATGCTCATCGACGCGCGGCCCTACCAGGGCAAGTACGTCCAGGGCTACATCCCCACCGCCGTCAGTCTGCCGGACAGCGAGTTCGACAAGCGCGCCGCCGAGGTCCTGCCCAAGGACAAGAACGCCACGCTGGTGTTCTACTGCGAGGGCCCGTCCTGCAAGCTTTCGCACAGCTCCGCCCGCAAGGCCGAGGCCCTGGGCTACAAGAACGTCAGGGTCTTTCCCGGCGGCTACCCGGAGTGGGTCAAGGCCGGCGAGTACCCGGCCATCGGCGTGGAGGCGCTCAAGGACATGATCACCAAGGGCGAGAGCTTTCTGCTCGTGGACTCCCGTCCGCTGGTGAAGTTCCTTGAGGGCAGCATTCCCTCCGCCGTGAGCATTCCCGACTCGGCCTTCGACAAGAAGCGGGGCCTGCTGCCGGCCGACAAGTCGAGCACTCTGGTGTTCTTCTGCGGCGGCTACGCCTGTCCGCTGAGCCACTCCAGCGCCAAGAAGGCCATGGCCCTGGGCTACGCCAACGTGAAGGTCTGCGAGGCCGGCGAGCCCGCCTGGGTCAAGATGTACGGCGCTTCCGGCGGCGGGCTCAAGGTCCAGACCGGCGGGGTGGAGGGCGCCATCAACGTCGAGCAGTTCAAGAAGATCCTGGCCGAAAAGCCGGACAGCATCATGCTCGTCGACGTGCGCGATCCCGAGGAGTTCGCCGCGGGCCACTCGCCCAGCGCCGTGAACATCCCCGTGGGCGAGCTTGAGAAGAAGCTCAAGGACATGAAGTTCGACAAGCCCGTGGTGTTCGTCTGCGCCACCGGCTCGCGCAGCGGCGAGGCCTATTACATGACCCGCGACCTGCGCAAGGACGTCAAGGAGGTCTACTACCTGGAGGCCGCCACCAAGTGGTCCAAGGACGGCTCCTGCGACATCACTCCGAACAAGAAGTAGCCTTGAGGATACGGCCGGGCCGGGGGGACGAGCCTCCGGCCCGGGTTTGGGGAGTCAGCTAAAATACCCCAGGGAGGCACCCTTGCCAATCACGCGCCGAGATGGCACACAGAACTCACGCGGCAATGCGGCCACTCCTGCGCTCCGGCGTGGGAGAGGGAGGCCGGCGCCGATTCCCCAACCTCCCCCCGAGGAATCAGCCATGGGCAAGCTCATTAAGGACGAGGAAGCGCTCAAAAAGGACGTCATGGCCCGCATGAAGCGCATCGAAGGCCAGGTGCGCGGCATCCAGAGGATGATCGACGAGGGCAAGGAGTGCGAGGACATCCTCGTGCAGGTGCGGGCCGTGCGCTCGGCCCTGCGTTCGGCCACGAACCAGATCATGCGCCGCTATCTCATCCGCTGCAACGTTGCGGCCATTGAGGCCGGCGACCCTACCGCGCAGTACGAGAAGCTCATGAAACTCGTCTCGGATTTCATCGACGGCTAGGGCGCGCAATAAAGCGCATCACGCCCCGGTCGCTCCCTCTCCGCCGCCAGCCGACGGCTCAAGCTCGGCCCGCCTGCGCCTTTTCCTGCCCATCAGCCCGGACAGCCTGCCCTGGAGCTTGTCCAGGTACACGTAATACACCGGCGTGAAGAACAGCGTCAGAAGCTGGGACACGAGCAGCCCGCCCACCACGGCCAGACCGAGCGGCCGCCGCGCCTCCGCGCCCGCCCCGAAGCCCAGCGCGATGGGCAGGGTGCCCATGAGCGCGGACATGGTCGTCATCATGATCGGCCGGAAGCGCACCAGCGCGCCCTCGTAGATGGCCGTGGGGCCGTCCTTGCCCTGGGTTCGCTGCGCCTCCAGCGCGAAGTCGATCATCATGATGGCGTTCTTCTTGACGATGCCGATGAGCATGATGATGCCCAAGAAGCCGTAGAGGTTCAGATCCATGCGGAAGAGCATCAGCGTGAGCAGCGCGCCCGCGCCGGCCGAGGGCAGGCCCGAGAGGATGGTCAACGGGTGGATGAAGCTCTCGTAGAGCACGCCGAGCACGATGTAGATGACGATGATCGAGACGATGAGCAGCACCCAGAGGCCCTTGAAGGACGACTGGAAGGCCTGGGCCGTGCCCTGGAAGGTGGTGCTGATGCCGGCGGGCAGGGTTTCCCGCGCGATGGCCTGGACCTTGTCCACGGCCTGGCCCAGGGACACGCCGGGCCGCAGGTTGAAGGACAGGGTCACCGAGGGCAGCTGGCCGGAGTGGTTCACCGCCATGGGCCCCACGCCGACGTCCTGCTTCACCAGGGTGCTCAGGGGGGCCAGCGCGCCGCCGGGGGTGCGCAGGTAGAGCATGTTCACGGCCGCGGCGTCGCGCTGGAACCTGGGGGCCAGCTCCATGAGCACCTTGTAGGAGTTGTTCGGCGCGAAGATGGTCGAGACCTCACGCGGGCCGTAGGCGATGCCGAGGGCGTCCTCGATCTGCAGGGCCGAGAGGCCCAGCGCCGAGGCCTTGTCGCGGTCGATGGTCAGGTTGAGCTGCGGGTTCTTGAGCTGGAGGTCGCTGTTCACGTCCTGGAGTTCGGGCATTTCGCGCAGGCGCGCCTCCAGCGCCTGGGCGCGCTGGTACAGCTCGACCGTGTTCGGGTGCTGCAGGGTGAACTGGTACAGGGCCTTGGTGTAGTTCGCGCCGAGGTTGATGGACGGCGGGTTCTGCAGGAAGGTTTTGATCCCCACCACGCCGGCGAGCTTTTTGCGCAGGGACTGGAGGACCTCGTCCGCGCTCATCTTGCGCTGGCTCCGCGGCTTGAGGCGGACGGTCAGCCGGCCGGAATTGCCCGCCGGGTTCGGCCCGCCCGCGCCCACCAGCGACATGAAGCCCTCCACGTTGGGGTCGGCGGCGATGACGTCGGCCACGCGGTTCTGGTGCTCCAGCATGTACTCGATGGAGATGCCCTGCTCGGCCTCGGTGACGCCGGTGAGCTGGCCGATGTCCTCGCTGGGGATGAAGCCCTTGGGGATGATCACGAAGAGCGCGGCGGTGGCCAGCAGCAACAGGAGCGAGAACCCCAGGGTCTTGCGCCGGTGGCGCAGGCACCAGGACAGGGCCGTCTCGTAGAGGTGCAGCAGGCCCTGGAAGGCGCGCTCGGTGACGGCGTAGAACCTGCCGTGCTGGGCCTGGGCCCCGGCCTTGAGCATCCGGCTGGCCAGCATGGGCGTGAGCGACAGGGACACGAATCCGGAGATGAGGATGGCCGCCATGATCGTCACGGCGAACTCGTTGAACAGCCGGCCCACCACGCCGCCCATGAACAGCACCGGGATGAACACCGCGGCCAGGGAGATGGTCATGGACACGATGGTGAAGCCGATCTCCGAGGAGCCCTTGAGCGCGGCCTCGCGCGGGGGCATTCCGGCCTCGGCGTGGCGCACGATGTTCTCCAGCACCACGATGGCGTCGTCCACCACGAAGCCCACGGCCAGCGTCAGCGCCATGAGCGAGATGTTGTCCAGGTTGAATTTGAATTGGAGCATGCAGGCGAAGGTGCCGATGACGCTCATGGGCAGGGCCAGACTGGGGATGAGCGTGGCCGAGACGTTGCGCAGGAACAGGAAGATCACCAGAATGACCAGGATCACGGTCAGCACGAGGGTGAACTTCACGTCGTTCACGCTGTCGCGGATGGATTCCGAGCGGTCGATCAGGGTTTCGACCTTCACCGAGCCGGGCAGCTGGCTGATGAAGCCGGGCAGGGCCTTCTTGATCGCGTCCACCACGCCCACGGTGTTGGTGCCGGGCTGGCGCTGGATGGCCAGCACCAGCGCCGGGACGTTGTTGAACCGGCTGAAGCGCTTGTTGTTCTCCGAGGAGTCGATGGCGTCGCCCACGTCGCTGATGCGCACGGGCGCGCCGTTCCGGTAGGTGATGATCAGCGGGCGGTAGGCCGGGGCGTCGTTGAGCTGGCCCGTGGCCTGGACGGTGAATTCGCGCTGCGGGCCGGAGATGGTGCCGGTGGCGATGTTGGCGTTGCCCTTGCGCACGGCCTCGGCCACCTCGTCCACGCCGATCTGGCGCGCGGCCAGTTGTTCGGGGTCGAGCTGCACGCGCACGGCGTATTTCTGCTGGCCGTAAATCATCACCTGGGCCACGCCGTTGATCATGGAGATGCGCTGGGCCAGCAGCGTCTCGGCGTACTCGTTGACCTGGTAGATGGGCAGGGTGGGCGAGGACACGGCCAGGTAGAGGATGGGCTGGTCGGCCGGATTGACCTTGCGCAGGAACGGCGGGGTGGTCATGTCCGTGGGCAGGTTGCGCGCGGCCGTGGCCATGGCCGCCTGCACGTCCTGGGCCGCGGCGTCGATGTTGCGCTCCAGGCTGAACTGGAGCGTGATGCGCGTGTTGCCCAGGGTGTTGGTGGAGGTCATGGAGTCGATGCCGGCGATGTTGGAGAACTCCTTCTCCAGCGGGGTCGCCACCGAGGCGGCCATGGTCTCCGGACTCGCGCCGGGCAGCGTGCCCGAGACCTGCACCGTGGGGAAGTCCACGTTGGGCAGGTCGCTCACCGGGAGCTTGAAATAGGCCATGACGCCGAAAATGAGGATGGCGGCCATGACCAGCGTGGTCATGACCGGCCGCTCGATGAATATCCGCGAGGGATTCACGGCCGGGCTCCGGCTGCGGCCGGGGCTGGCTGGCTGGCGTTGTCCCCGGACCGGGCCGTGGCGTTGGCCTGGCCGGGCTGGGCGGGTTGCGCGGCCCCGGCGGCGGGACCGTGGCGGATCTCCACGGCCGCGCCGGGCACGAGCATGATCTGGCCGTCGATGACGACCTTTTCGCCGGCCTTCACGCCGCGGTCGATGATCGTCTGCTGGTCCTGCACGGGGGTGCTGGCCACCTCGCGCATGTCCACGGTGAGGTCGTCCTTGACCACGAATACGAACTGGCCGTTGGCGCCGTTTTGCACGGCCTGGGCCGGGACGACCACGGCGTTCTCGCGCTGGCCGAGCTTGAGGAACGCGCGCACGAACTGGCCGGGCCAGAGGCGGCGGTCCCTGTTGGGAAACTCGGCCTTGAGCCGGATGGTGCCGGTGGTCTTGTCCACGCTGTTGTCGATGCTCGTCAGGCGGCCCAGGTCGAGGGTCTCGCCCTCGCCGCTGCGCGCCTCCACGGCGAGCGGCCCCTGGGCGCTCATCTTCTGGATGGCGGGCAGGTGCGCCTCGGGCACGGCGAAAGTCACGAAGACCGGTTCGATCTGGTTGATGACGAGCAGGGTGCGGTCGTCGTTGGACTTGCCCACGACGTTGCCGATCTGCACGAGCACGTGGCCGGCGCGGCCGCTGATGGGCGCGCGGATGGTGGCGTATTCGAGCTGCAGCCGGGCCTGCTCCACCTGGGCGCGGTCCAGGGCCAGGGAGGCGCGCAGGGCGTGGGCGTTGGTCTGCATCTGCTCCAGCTGGTCGCGGCTGACCACGCCCTGGTCGAAGAGCGTCTGGAAGCGCCGCATGTCGTCCTCGGCCTTGGCCGCCTGGGCCTGGTCCTTCTGCAGCTGGGCCTGGGCCTGATGCAGGGAGGCCTGATAGGTGCGCTGGTCGATGATGAACAGCGGCTGGCCCTCGACCACGTCCTGGCCGTCGCGCACGAGCTGTTTGGCGATGGCGCCGGTGACCTGCGGCTTCACGGACACGGAGGCGTAGGCCTCGACGTTGCCCACGGCCTGCACCAGAATGGGCACGGTCATGTTCCTGGCCTCGGCGGCGAGCACGGGCACGGCCCGGCGCTTGGCGTCCTTGCCGTCGGCGCGGCTGCACGCCGCCAGCGCGGCGAGGCAGAGAGCGGCGGCGGCGATGTCGCGGAAGAGAGGCCAGAGAACCTGCTTGGAAGCGTGGGTGGTCATGCCGTTTGGTCCCTGGGATTGATTTACGGCCGGCGGTTCAGGAGACGGCGGCCGCATCCCTATGCATTTCGTCTGAATTGGGGAAATTCTTCAGAGCGCCGAGGGAGAAGTCCGCGATATGCCGCGCGAGATCGGCGATGCCCGTCTCGTCCAGGCGCATCTCGGGCAACATGACGTCGATGATCGATTTGGAGCGGAAAATGTACTGGCACTGGCCCACGACGCTCATGGCGCAGAGCATGGTGCGCCGGTCGCCCGGCTGGGCGTCCCCGCCGAGGACTTCGGCCACGATGCCGCGCAGCCGGTTGGCCAGGGGCAGAATGTACTGGCTCATCACGTGGTTGAGGGCGGCGGTGGGTTCGTGCATCTCGCGGGCCATGAGCTTGCCGCACCAAGCGCAGCGGCCCTCGCCGAGCATGCGCAGGAGGAAGGAGTGGATGAAGGCGTAGAGCCGGTCCTGCGGGGCGGCGGCCTCGTTCAGCCCCATGCCTGGCGGGTAGCGGCGCAGGCCTGCCTCGAAGGCCTCCACGAGCAGGGCCTCGTAGAGCCCCTCCTTGTCGCCGAAGTGGTAGTGCACCGCGGCCACGTTGGCCTTGGCCCGGCGGCAGATCTCCCGTACGGTGGCCGCCTTGAAGCCCTTGGTCGAAAAGACCTCCCCGGCGGCGTCCAGCAGCCGCCTCTTGGTGTCGTTGCCGTGCGCCTGTTGCATGAGCTCCTCCCCGCAGCGTTCTGAAACGCAGGATTAAAACGCTTGCTTGAAAGAGTCAAATGGAATACCAAAACGCAGCCCACGCGGGCGGGAGGACCATGCACAGCGATCAGACGAGACAATCTTCCGGGGACTGGCGCGCTTTCGCCGTCTCCATTTCCGGCACCTTCATCTCCACCCTGGACTCCGGCATCGTGAACACGGCCCTACCCACCATCGGGCAGGGCTTTGCGGCCAGCGTGGCCGAGGTGCAGTGGATCGTGGCCGGCTATTTCCTGACCATCTCCTGCGTGCTGCCGCTGTTCGGCCGCCTGGGCGACATGTACGGCCGCCGGCGCATTTATCCGCTGGGCTTTCTGATCTTCACCGCCGCCTCAATGCTCTGCGGCGCGGCCCCCTCGCTCTGGACGCTCATCGCCGCGCGCGTGGGCCAGGGCGTGGGCGCGGCCATCCTCATGGCCAACAGCCCGGCGATCATCATGGCCGCCTTTCCCGGGGCCACGCGCGGCCGGGCCCTGGGGCTGGTGGGCATGACCGTTGCGCTGGGCTCGCTCATCGGGCCGGGCCTGGGCGGCATGATCATCCAGGGCTTCGGCTGGCGCAGCGTGTTCTATCTGAACCTGCCCTTCGGCCTGTTCGGCGTCTGGCTGGCCCGCCGCTACCTCACGAGCAAGGAGCGCCTGCGCGACGAGACCCTGGACGTCCTCGGCGCGGTGCTCTTCGCCGTCGGCATGGTCGGGCTGCTCATGGCCGTGGCCCACGGCCACGACTGGGGCTGGACGTCCGCGCCGGTGATCATCGGCCTGAGCGTGGCCGTGGTCTTCCTGGCCGGCTTCGGGTTCTGGGAGGGCCGCTGCCCGCATCCCATGCTCGACCTCTCGCTGTTCCGCGTCTGGCCGTTCTTTTCGGGCAACGTGGCGGCCTACATCGCCTTCATGAGCATGTTCTCCAACGCCATCCTGATGCCCTTCTACCTGCACGGGCCGCAGGGCATGGAGCCCATGGCCATGGGCTTCGTGCTCACGTCCTTGCCGTTGACCATGGGCGTGGTGGCCCCGGTGAGCGGCTATCTCTCCGAGCGCGTCAACTACGCCACGCTGACCTCGCTGGGCATGGCCTGCATCAGTGGGGCCCTGCTGTGGCTCGCGCTGCTCCCCGGCGATGCGCCCCTGTGGCGGGTCTATTTCGGCCAGATGACGCTGGGCCTGGGTTCGGGGCTGTTCATGTCGCCCAACAACAACAGCGTGCTCTCCAGCGCGCCCCAGGACAAGGTTGGCCTCGTGGGCGGCATCCAGGCGCTGGTGCGCAACCTGGGCATGATCAGCGGCATCGCCGTGGCCACCAGCGTGTTCGAGGGCCTGCAGGCCGCGGCCCGGGCCCAGGGCGCGACGCCCGATGCGGCCTTCATGACCGGCTACCGGGCGGCGCTGACCACCGGCGCGGCGCTGGCGGCCTCGGCCTGCCTGCTCTCCCTGTACCGGCGGCGGCTCTTCCGCGAAAAGCCGGCCCAGGAACACCGGGTGGTGCGCAAGGAACCCTGAGCACATTCCCGCGCCGCAATTGCGGCTTGATTCCTGCCGGGCCTCTGATAGACTGTCCTTGCGGTTCCATTCATTTTTCCGAAGGATGGCCCAGGCAGTGAACAAGCTCCCGCTGCCGAACTGGATACGGGGCGGCACCTTCCGGCTCGCCCTGGCCGTCGCGGCTCTCCTCACGGCGAGCTCCGTCTGCATCTACCTCATCGAAAGCCGAACCACGGTCCACGGGCCCTTCGAGGCCCTGTGGTGGAGCGTGGTCACCATGACCACCGTGGGCTACGGCGACATCGTGCCCTCGACCACGGCGGGCAAGGTCGTCGGCATCATGGTCATGGCCGGCGGCGTCGGCTTGGTGTCCACCCTCACCGGCAACCTGGCCTCGCTGCTCGTGGAGCGGCAGGCCAAGAAACGCAAGGGGCTCCTGGAAGTGAAAACGAGCGGCCAAGTGATCATCCTCGGCTGGAACCCCTCGGCGCCGGGCTTGGTGCGGGCCCTGCGCGAGAACGGGCTCATCGAGCGCGGCGGCCTGGTGCTCGTCACCGACCTGCCGCAGGAAAAGCGCGACGAAATCGCCTTCCAGCTCGATCTGGGCGATCAGCTGTCCTTCGTCGCCGGCAAGATCGCCCAGGAGAACGTGGTGCACAAGGCCAGGCCGGATCGCGCCTCCCTGGTCTACATCCTGCGCCAGGACGTTTTGCCGTCGCAGGAATCCGACCAGCAGAGCATCTACGCCGCGCTCACCGTTCGCGGCATGGCCCCCAAGGTGCCCATCTACGCCGAGGCCGCTCAGCCCGAGAACCGCGTGCATCTCCTGCGCGCCGGCGTCACGGAGATCATCGACCGCGGCGAGATCTCCAGCGGCGTGCTGGCGCTGCTCGGCTCCGCGCCGCCGGCCTGGAGCCTCCTCCAGACCATGCTCGGGCTGCACGGCCGGCCGGGCTTGGCGCTGCGGCCCCTGTCCGCGGCGGAGCAGGGCCTGACCTGGGGCGAATTCGCCCCGCGCCTGCGCCGCGAGGACGGGAGCCTGCCCCTGGCCCTGTGCCAGAGCGCGCGCAGCCTGGCCCTGGAGGACATCCTGGACGCCGGCTCGGCCCTGGACCAGTTCATCCTGGAGCTGTTCCAGTCCCATGGCCGGGAGACCAAGCTGGGCGGCCAGTCCTCCAGCGTGCTGGTGAATCCTCCGGACGGCCAGCAGCTCGGCGGCTACGACGGCGTGCTGCTGCTCAAGCCCGGAACGGGCGCGGGAGGGGAGGGCTGATGTCCGGGCTCGACTTCACCGCCATCCCGGTGTTCGAGGGGCTCTCCGGGGACGAAATCGCCAAGGTCCGGGAGATCTTCCGCGAGGAGACCCGGCCGCTGGGCAGCATCGTCGTGGCCGAGGGCCAGACTGGGGACGAGATGTTCATCCTGGTGCGCGGCCGCGTGCAGATCTCCAAGGCCATGCTCATGGCCGGCATGAGCGTGCCGCTGCTGAGCATGGAGTCCCCGCGCAAGGTCCTGGCCACCCTGGACGCCGAATGCTTCCCGGTCTTCGGCGAGGTCGCGCTCATCGATTCCGACCTGCGCTCGGCCACGGTCGTCGCCCTTTCGGACTGCCTGTTTCTGGTCACCGGGCGCGCGGCCTTCTTCGGCCTGGCCCAGCGCGAGCCGGCCCTGGGCGTGAAGCTGCTGCTGACCATCGGCCGGCGCATGGCCGCCACCATCCGCCGCACCAACGCCGAGGTGGTCAAGCTGACCACGGCTCTGGCCCTTTCCCTGCGCAAGAGCATCGCCTGACTTTCCGCCGCGGACGCAAAAGGGGCCGCCCCCGAGGGAGCGGCCCCTTGACCATTCCTGCCGGACCCGAGGGTTAGTACTCCAGGTCGCCTTCGTGCTCGATGGGATGGCTGAAGGTCTTGATGGCCCAGGCCTGGTAGATGATCACCAGGGGCACGAAGACCAGCGCCACGCCGAGCATGATCTTGAGCGTGAGCGGGGTGGAGGACGCGTTGCTCACGGTCAGGCTCCAGGCCGGGTTCAGCGTGGAGATGAGGATGGCCGGGTACAGGCCGACCACGCCGAAGAGCGCCACGCAGGCGATGAACGCCGCCGAGCCGGCCCAGGCCTTCCAGTAGCTGCGGCCGGCCAGGAAGTACCGGCTGGCCAGCAGCCCCGCCACCGCCGCGATGAGAATCAGGAACAGGTGCGGGTTCTTCAGGTAGTTGCCGAAGAGCTGGGTGTGGCCCCAGGTGTAGGCCAGGAAGGCCAGCACCAGCACCAGCACCGCGAGCCAGAGCTTGCCCGCGGCCGCGGCGGCGCGGTCCCGAAGGCCGCCCGTGGTGCGGATGGCCAGCCAGAGCGCGCCGTGCAGGGCGAACATGCACACGAAGAACACGCCGCCCAGCAGGCCGTAGGGGTTGAGCAGGTCGATGAGGCCCCACTGGTTCACGTGCTGCTCGTCCAGCGGCAGGCCGTGGAACAGGTTGGCGAAGGCCACGCCCAAAAGCAGGGCCGGCAGGAAGCTGCACACGCTGTGGCAGCCGTCCCAGACGCTCCGCCAGGTCTGGCTTTCGACCTTGCCGCGGAACTCGAAGGACACGCCGCGCACGATGAGCGCGAAGAGCAGCAGCATCAGCGCGGAGTACAGCCCGCTGAACATGGTGGCGTAGGCCAGGGGGAAGGCCGCGAAGGTCACGCCGCCGGCCGAGAGCAGCCAGACCTCGTTGCCGTCCCAGAAGGGACCGCCGGCGTTGTAGACGGAGCGTTTGTCGAATTCATCCTTGGCCAGGAAGGGCATCAGCGTGCCCGCGCCCAGGTCGAAGCCGTCGAGGACGAAGTAGACGGCCCAAAGCACTCCCCAGAGCAAAAACCAGATGGTCTCAAGCATATCCGACTCCTTGGCGTTGTCTGTTTGGAGGGTTGGGCCCTAGGCCTTGGGACCCTTCTTGGCCGTGTCGACCATGAGATAGGCCCCGGCCGCGCCGAGCAGGGTGTACAGCAGGGTCATGGCCAGCAGCGAGGTGCCCACCTGGCTCACGGCCAGGGGCGAGGCCGCGTCGGCCGTGCGCATGAGCCCGTGGACGATCCAGGGCTGGCGGCCGACCTCGGCCACGGCCCAGCCGGCCTGCATGCCCAGGTAGGGCAGCGGCATGGCCAGGAGCATGGCCTTCAGATAGAGAGGATAGGTGGCGATTTCGCGGCGCTTGAGGAAGCCGAAGAGCATCAGCAGCGGCATGAGCGTGCCGATGCCGACCATGACGCGGAAGGCGATGAAGGTGATGCCCACGGGCGGCCGGTCCTCGGGCTTGAAGTCCTTGAGGCCCTTGACCTCGGCGTCCGGGTCGTTGAAGGCCAGGAAGCTCAGCAGCGAGGGCACGGGCAGGGCCTGCACCAGATTCTTCTCGTTCTTGGCGTCGGGGATCTGCAACAGGTACATGGGCGCGTTCTTCATGGTCTCCCAGTGGGACTCCATGGCCGCCAGCTTGGCCGGCTGGACCTTGGCCACCAGATTGCCGTGCAGGTGCCCCTGGCCCACGACCACCAGCGAGGCCAGCAGGCCCACGCCCACGGCCAGGTTGAAGGACTTCTGGAAGAACTCCTCGTGGTTCTTGCGCAGGAGGTGCCAAGCGCTGATGCCGGCGATGAAGAAGCTGGCCACGCAGAAGGAGGCCGAAACCACGTGCACGAATTGGTTCCAGGCCCAGGGATTGGTGATGACGGCCACGAAGTCGGTGAGTTCGGCGCGGCCGTTCTGCATGGTGAAGCCCAGCGGGTTCTGCATGAAGCCGTTGGCGATGAGGATCCACACGGCGGAAAGATTGCTCGCGCCGGCCACGAGCCAGGCCACGATGGCGTGGGCCCTGGGGGAAAGCTTTTCCCAGCCGAAATGCCAGACGCCGATCATGGTGGATTCGAGGAAGAAGGCGGCCGTGGCCTCAATGGCCAGCAGCGAGCCGAAAATGTCGCCGACGAAGGCCGAATAGCGCGACCAGTTGGTGCCGAACTGGAATTCGAGGGTGATGCCGGTGACCACGCCCAGGGTGAAATTTATGAGGAAGAGCTTGCCCCAGAACTTGGCCATGCGTTTGTACACCTCCTTGCCCGTGCGCGCGTAGGCGGTCTCCATGCAGGCGATGAGCACGGAGATGCCGAGGGTCAGCGGCACGAACAGGAAGTGGAACATGGTGGCCGCGGCGAATTGGAGCCGCGAAAGCATGAGTGCGTCCATAGAACCCCCTTTGGTTGAAATTTTTAGCAGGAATGGTTACTGCTATCGCTTCTTTCGGAGAATGGCAACAGTTTTGTCTTAGCACACACTACTTAACTTGCAAGGATAGTTTGCGGTAGGGCGATTGCGGGAGGAAACGATCCTGCGTATTATGCCGCATATGAGGAGGTGTGACATGGGCAAGAGCCAATGGGACGCGTGGCGCTTCCGCGGCGCGGTGCGCCAGGAGATGGAGCGGATGCTGGAAGAGGCCGGTCAGGATCTTTCCCGCGGCGGTGCGTATGTCTGGACGCCGCTGGCCGACGTGCTGGAGACCGCCCAGGCCATCGTGGCGCTGGTGGAGCTGCCCGGCGTGACGGCCGAGCAGGTGGTGGTCGAGATTGCCGACGGCGACCTCATCGTCCGCGGTGAGCGGCCCTATGCGCACGATGAGCCCGAGGCCGCCTACCATGTGGTCGAGCGGGCCCATGGCGCCTTCGCCCGGCGTTTCCCGCTGCCCGCCGGCGTGGACGGCGCGGCCGTCACCGCCAGCCTGCGCGACGGGCTGCTCACCGTCACCGTGCCCAAGCGCGCCGCCCGCGGCCCGGCGCGGTACACCCTCGTGCCCGATTGAGGACCTTGGGCCATTGGCCTCTGACCTATAGAATTATCAAGTAATTCACCACATCGCGCGGCGGCGGTACGAGATTCGTGTTCATTGCCGGCCGCCGGAAAACGTGGCGGCGGCGCGCCTTTGCGCGCCTCCGGCGCATGTCCTGTGGGAAGCGTCGGTGCACGCGCGCGCAGGGGCGAACGCAGGGCGGTCAGGCGGCGTGCGGTCTGGCGACCGGAGGGGCTGCGCAGCGGCGTGTTTCACAGGAAATCGCTTCTCCGTGAAAAACGACCTCTCCGAAATGTGATGAAAAATTCCGTTAATCAGCGAAAAACAGACTTCACCTTGTTCAAAACATTCTCGACAGAATGTCGCCGCGCCGCCTCCGGTTGCCAGCGAAGCCCCTGTTTCCGGGCTTCCACCGTACGTAGTCCGGACGGCTCGCGTCTTCCAAAATTGTGCTGAATACAAATAAATCAGCATGTTGTGTTGTAGAGAACGGTGGCCTGCCTGCCCGGCCTTCTGGCGGCTGCCCGGATTGTTCTGTTCGGTTCGAACGCGTAGACATCGCCCCATGAATGCGGACCTCTGGCCAAAACTGCTCACCATGCTCGAAAATCGGCTCGACCAAGGACTCTTCACCCTCTGGATCAAGCCGCTGGAGGCCAGAACCTCGGGCAACACCCTGGAACTGCTCGCCCCCAATGAATTCGTCGCCTCCTGGGTGCGCGAACGCCTGCTCGACCCCATCCGCGAGGCCGCGCAGGAGCTCGCCGGCCGCCGGCTGGACATCGCCGTGGCCGTGCGCCGCCCCGAGCCTGCGGTCGCGACGCCCAGCGTCGCCCCGGGCAAAGCCCAGCGCGTCGAGCGCCGGCGCGAACCCCGTGCCCAGTCCCTGGGCCTGCCCCTGGACTACCATCCGCGGCCCCAGGGACAACCCCGCTGGCGCTTCAGCTTCGAGGACTTCGTGGTCGGCCCGTGCAATGAGCTGGCCTGCGCCGCCTCCAAGGGGCTGTGCAGCGACTCCCTCGCCGCGGACAACCTGTTCCTCTCCGCCGGGCCGGGCCTGGGCAAGACCCACCTCCTGCACGCCATCGGCAAACAGCTCTCCAGCAGCTCCAACAAGAGCCGCCTGAACATCGCCTGCCTCTCGGCCGAGGACTTCGCCACGCGCCTCGTTCTGGCCATCAAGGCCAAGGAGGCCGCGCGCTTCAAATCCGAGTTCCGGGAGTCCGTGGACGTGTTGCTCCTGGAGGACATCCACTTCTTCCAGGGCAAGGGCAAGCTCCAGGATGAACTGCTGCTCACCCTGAAGGCCCTGCAGGCGCGCGGCTGCAAAGTGGTGCTGACCAGCTCGTTTTTGCCGCGTGAACTCGATCAGGTGGACCCGCAGCTCGTGTCCTGCTTCGCCTCGGGTTTCCTGGCGACCATGCAGGAGCCGGATTTCGCCACGCGCGAGGAGATTCTCCGCCGCAAGGCCAAGAGCCTCATGGTCCAGGTGCCGGACGATGTCACCAGCCTTCTGGCCGAGCGTCTCACCACGGACATCCGCCAGTTGGAGAGTTGCCTGAACAACATGGTGCTCAAGGCCCGGCTGCTCGGCCAGCGCATCACCACCGAACTGGCTTGGCAGGTCCTGGAGCACTACGCCGTGCAGACCGACGCGCCGGACCTGGAGCACATCGTGTCCTTCGTCTGCCGCAGCTATGGCATCGGCGAGGAGGAGCTGAAGTCCAAGAGCCGCGCCCAGCAGACCGTGCTCGCGCGGAACACCGCCTTCTACCTCTGCCGCAAGCACACCGCCCTGTCCCTGGCGGCCATCGGCGAGCGCCTGGGCCGCAAGCACTCCACCGTGCTCAAGGGGATCATCAACGTGGAGCGTGAACTCGCCCACCAGACCCCCCTCGGCCGGCAGATCTCCAGCACCATCGACCGCCTGTCCGCCTAGCCCCGAAGCCGGGGGACTGTGCGCCCCCTTGGCACCCTGCGCCCCCTTTCAGGGGAGTGAGCATGTTCCGTGCTCGGCCGGAGGATCGGGCCCGTTACGGGAGGGGCGGCGGCGACCGGGCGCGAAAACAGCCGCATGGCGGACGCCGTGCGGCTGTTTGGGCGATAGAGGGAGCGCGGGGAAGGAGAGCTTGGCGGCGGGGCCGGGGAGGCCGGAGGCGTTTTTGCCGGAGCCGGCTAGAGCGGCACGCTGCCGCGGCCGAGGATGGCCCGGGCCTCCGCCTCGGTCAGGCCGCGGCCGGCGGCGATGGCCGCCAGGTTGTCCTCGGCGTCGGAGGCGCGCAGGTAGGCCGGAGCCAGGGGGCCGGGGCCGAAATCCGCCGCTGCTGCGGCGTCCAGCAGGGCGGCCGGCCGCGGGGCGTCGAAGCCCGGCGGCAGCAGATGCAGGTCGGGGTCGGCGGCGGCGAGTTCGTCGAACAGCGCCCGGTTGCGGCGCAGCCCGCCGCCCAGCAGGTACAGCGGCCGCGGCAGGGAGCGCAGGTGCGCCAGCGTCTGGGCCAGGGGCAACACGAGGGCCTCGCCCAGCGCCGCGCCGCCGGGAGCGAAGGCTTGGGCGTAGACCTGGCCGCGCCGCGCCCAGACCAGGGTGAGCAGCGCGCCGCCGGCCGGCAGGGTCAGCGCGGCCTCGCGCGCCAGGAGCGGCAGGTGGTCCAGACCGGCCAGAAGCGCGCCGGTGGCGGCGGCGAAACCCTCGACGAAGGACAGCGACATCCGCAGGCCGGTGAAGCTGCCCGGACCGCGCACGCAGGCCGCCCGGTCCACGTCGGCTGCCGTGAGGCCCAGGCCGCGGAGCATGTCGCGCACGCCGGGAGCCAGGAAGCGCACGGCCTCGCCGGGCACGGTCCACTCCTGCGCGGCCAGAAGCTGCGCGCCCTGGTCGCTGACGCGGCCCAGGGCGACCTGCAGGCGCTCGTCGGCCCCGTTGACGGCCAGGAGCAGAGGGCCCGCGGGGTTACTTGAAGAGCCGGCGCAGGTCATTGTAGGTCGCCAGGATCATCAGGGCCGCCAGCATGGCGAGGCCCACGCGGATGGCCGCGGAGCGCGCGCGCTGGCCCAGCTTGCGCCGCGTCAGGGCCTCCAGAGTGAAGATCGCCAGGTGCCCGCCGTCGAGCACCGGGATCGGCAGCAGGTTGACGAAGCCGAGGTTGGCCGAGAGCGCCGCCGTGAGCGCCAGCAGCCCCACGATGCCGCTCTGGGCCTCGCGGCTGATGAGCTGGGCGATGAGGATGGGGCCGCCGATGGAGTCCGCCGGAATGACCCGCTCAATCATCTTGACCAGCGCCATGACCATGTTCACGATGGCCCGCCAGGTTTCCTTGGCCGAAACCTTGAAGCTCTGCGAGGCGTCCAGATCCAGGGTGACGATGTCCTTGGAGGCGACGATGCCGAGCATGGGGGCCTGCACGGTTTCGCCGAAGATGTTCTTGCGCTGGCGCAGCTCCGGGGTCACGCTGATGCTGACCCGGTCCTTGCCGCGCTTGAGCAGCAGCGTCAGCGCGCGGCCCTGGGCGTTCTGCACGCGCTCGGTCAGATCCTCCCAGAAGATGATGCCCGCGCCGTCCACGCTGAGCACGGAGTCGCCGGGGGCGAGGCCGGCCTTGGCCGCCGGGCTGTCCGGCAGCACCTGGCCCACGGTGGGGGCCAGGCCGATCTGCCCCTGGGAGGCGAAAAGCGCCCAGTAGATGCCCCAGGCCAGGAGGAAGTTGAACACCGGGCCGGCCGCCACCACGGCCATGCGCTGCCACACGGAGCGCTCGCTGAACAGCAGCTGCTTGGGGATCTCCGGCTCCTCCTCGGCGTCCGGGGACTCGCCGGCGAGCATGACGTAGCCGCCCAGCGGAATGGCGCAGAGGCGGTACTCGGTCATGCCCGAGCGGTAGGACAAAAGCTTCGGCCCGAAGCCCAGGGCGAAGGCCTTGACGCCCATGCCGAGCATCCGGGCCACGAGGAAGTGCCCCAGTTCATGGAAAAATATCAGTCCGCCCAGGACGAGTACCACGGCGATAGCGCCCACGCGATGCTCCTTGTCGCAGGCCGCCTTTCGTCCGGCGGCCGGTTTTCACTCAGCTAAGGCCGGTTCCGGCCGAGTCAATGACCCGCCGCCGCGCCTGCGCGTCCACGGCGAGCAGATCCTCCGGACCGGCGTTTTCGTCAAGCCCCTCGTGGCGCTCCAGTTCGGCCTCGATGAGCCGGGGGATGTCCAGGAAGCCGATGCGGCCGCGCAGGAACAGGTCCACGGCGGCCTCGTTGGCCGCGTTGAGCGCGGCCGGGTGGCTCGGCCCGGCGGCGAAGGCCGCCTTGGCCAGGCGCAGGCAGGGGAAAAGCGTCTCGTCCGGGGTCTCGAAGGTCAGCTGCGCCACGCCGGCGAGGTCCAGACGGGGCATGTCCAGCGTCACCCGGCGGGGAAAGCACAGGCAGTGCGCGATGGGGATGCGCATGTCCGGCACGCCCAGATGCGCCATCTGCGAGCCGTCCACGTACTCCACGAGGGAGTGCACGATGCTCTGCGGGTGCACGAGCACGTCCACCTGGGCCTCGGGCAGGCCGTAGAGGTGGCAGGCCTCGATGACCTCCAGGCCCTTGTTCATCAGCGTGGCCGAGTCCACGGAGATCTTCGCGCCCATGCTCCAGTTGGGATGGTTGAGCGCCTGGGCCGGGGTGGCGGCGGCCAGGAAGGCCGCGTCGCGGCCGCGGAAGGGCCCGCCGGAGGCCGTGAGGATCAGCCGGGCGATGTCGCCGCCGCCGTTGCGGTCGGCGTGGCCGCAGAGGGCCTGGAACAGGGCGTTGTGCTCGGAGTCCACGGGCAGAATCAGCGCGCCGCTTTCGCGGCAGGCGCGCCGGATCAGCCGGCCGCCGATGACCAGGCTCTCCTTGTTGGCCAGGGCGATGCGCTTGCCGGCCCTGGCCGCGGCCAGCGTGGGCAGAAAGCCCGCCGCGCCGACGATGGCCGAGAGCACGAGGCCGCTTTCCGTGCTGGCCGCGATGTCCGCGTAGGCCTGCGGCCCCACGAGGATTTCCGGGGCGTAGCCCGCGGGCAGGAGCATCTCCAGCTGGGCCGCGGTCTTGTCGTCCAGCACGGCCAGCACCGGCGGCCGGTGGCGCGCGGCCTGCTCGGCCAGGCGCCGGGCGTTCCGTCCGCCGGTCAGGGCGGCGATGCGGAAGAGTTCGGGATGCTCCTCCACGACCTTGAGCGCGTTGACGCCGATGGAGCCGGTGCTGCCCAGGACGGCCAGCCGCCGGGGAAACGGCGCGTCCGGCGCATCGGGCGGCCAGAGGGAGATGTACGTCTTCATGATCCCGTCCCCCTAGGGGAAGAAGCTCAGGGCCTGCCGGCAGAGGACGTAGCAGGGCAGGGCGAAGAGCAGGCTGTCGATGCGGTCGAGCAGGCCGCCGTGCCCCGGCAGGATGGTGCCGGAGTCCTTGACCTCAAGCTTGCGCTTGAGCGCGGATTCGAAGAAGTCGCCCAACTGGGCCGCGAGGTTCAGGACCGCGCCCAGGGCCAGCCAGGCGACGAGGGGGGCGTCGCCGAAACAGGCGCCGAAGGCCGTCACCGCGAGCATGCAGCCGGCCATGCCGCCGATGCTCCCGGCCCAGGACTTCTTGGGGCTGATCTGCGGCCAGATCTTCTTCCGGCCCCAGAGGGTGCCGGCGTAGAAGGCCGCCGTGTCCGAGACGATTGTCGAGAGCAGCACGAGGATGATCTCCAGCCGCCCCAGCGACAGGAAGAACTGGAGCATGAGCGGGAGGTAGGCCGCGCCGGCCATGAGGATCAGCTCGTCGTGGAAGTCCGCGCGCTCCTGGTCGCGGCCGTAGCGGAACAGGAAGCGCAGGGCCAGAATCCAGAAGATCGCCGCCAGGGTCCAGCCCAGGGCCTGCGGCGGGCCGAACTTGGCCGCCAGGGGCAGCCCCGCGCCGAGGACCACACCCAGCCGGCGCAGGGACGCGTGCTCCGGGCCCGGCCGGAACAGGGCCGTGAACTCCCACACGCCCAGGGCGCTGACGCCCATGACCGCCAGCAGCACCAGCAGACCGCCCTGCCACAGGGCCAGGCCCACCAGTCCGAGGGCCAGGACCGCCGTGAGGATGCGCTGCAAGTGGGATGATGCCGGCACGGAAACTCCTTGAAGGCGGGTTGGCGCATGCGCGCCTGGGGGTTGTACTGCATTCGCAGTCCACCGGCAACCGTGCCCGCACCCCCTTTTCCCGCGCCGCGAAGCTGTGGTATACGCAAAACATGCCGCCGTCCCGGCGGTCCGTCCACCAACGCAGCGCAGGCCAGCGGCGCGGGGGTGTCCATGAGCGAAGACGCGACGAACCAGAACTCCGGCGCTTCGGCCGCGGCGGGCGAGCTGGAGGAGCTGCGCGGGCAGGTGGCCCGCATGACCGGCTACCTGCACCAGCTTGCGGAGATCGGCCTGGCCCTCTCGGGCGAGCAGAACCGCGACAGGCTGCTGGAGATGATCGTCGGCTTGGCGCGCTCGATCACCGGCGCGGACGCGGGCACCCTGTATATCGTGGACGACACGGGGCGGAAGCTCGAATTCGTGGTCATGCAGAACGACACCATGAACGTGCGCCTGGGCGGCACCAGCGGCAACCCCATCACCCTGCCGCCGGTGGAGCTGTACGGCGCCGACGGCTCGCCCAACCACGCCAACGTCTCCTCCCACGCGGCCCTGGCCCGCGAGGTCGTGAACATCGAGGACGTGTATTGCGCCGAGGGCTTCGACTTCACCGGGCCGCGCCGCTACGACGCCGCCACCGGATACCGCTCCCAGTCCATGCTGGTCATGCCCATGGAGAACCACGAGAGCGAGATCATCGGCGTGCTCCAGCTCTTGAACGCCAAGGACAAGAAGACCGGCCAGGTCACGGCCTTTTCGTCGGATCGCATCGAGGCCGTGCGCTCCCTGGCCTGCCAGGCCGCCGTGGCCCTGACCAACACCCAGCTCATCCACGGCCTGAAGAACCTGCTGTATTCCTTCATGCAGGCCATCGCCGCGGCCATTGACGCCAAGAGCCCGTACACCCGCGGCCACATCGACCGCGTGGTGGACCTGACCATGCGCATCGCCGAGGCCGTCAACGCCCAGGCCGAGGGACCCTACGCCGGCGTCAGCTTCGACGCGGGCGAGATGGAGGAGCTCAAGCTGGCCGCCTGGATGCACGACGTGGGCAAGATCACCACGCCGGTGCACGTGGTGGACAAGGCCACCAAGCTTGAGGCCATCGTGGACCGCATCGAGTTCGTCAAGACGCGCTTCCGCCTCATCGGCAAGGCCATGCAGGCCGAACTCCTGGAGCGCCTGCTGGAGCTGGCCGGGAGCGGGGCCTCCCGCTCCCGGATGTTCGCCGTCACCGAGGAGATGGAGACGCGCCGCCAGGAGCTGGAGGACGACCTGGAGTTCATCGTCTCCTGCAACAAGCCCGGCGAGTTCATGAGCGACGAGCGCATCGCCCGGGTCAAGGCCATCGCCGCGCGCACCTACAAGGACGGCGGCGAGGAGCGCCCCTGGCTTTCCGAGGACGAGGTCAAGAATCTCTGCATCCGCAAGGGCTCGCTCACCGACGAGGAGCGCAAAATCATCGAGGACCACACCGTGGTCACCATCGACATGCTCTCGCGGCTGCCCTTCCCCAAGCGTCTGCGGCGGGTGCCGGAATTCGCCGGCAGCCACCACGAGAAGCTCGACGGCACGGGCTACCCCAACCACATCGGCGGGGATCAGCTTTCGCTCCAGTCGCGCATCCTGGCCGTGGCCGACGTGTTCGAGGCCCTCACCGCCGCCGACCGGCCCTACAAGGCGCCTATGAAGCTCTCCCAGGCCATGAAGATCCTGGGCTTCATGGTCAAGGACAAGCACGTGGACGCCGACGTCTTCGACCTGTTCCGGCAGACCGGGGTGTACCGGCAATACGCCGAGGCGCACCTCAAGCCCGAACAGCTCGACGACGTCCAGCCGCCGGCCCAGCCCCAGCCGCCGGCCGAAGCGGCCAAGGCCTAGGCGGAGGCCGCCGGCCGTGTTCGAATCCCTGCACGAGCGCATGCGCAAGCGCGGCCTGCCGCCGGGCACCGTCACCTATGTCGGCCCGGAGCAGAGCCGGCCCGTGGCCCTGGAGGTCATCCACGCCGGGCCCGGAGGCGTCCGGCGCGAACAGCCCGAATCGGCCGAGGCCTGCGCCGCGTTCAAGGGCCTGCCCGGCCTCACCTGGATCAACGTCGACGGCCTGCACGACCCGGCCATCGTCACCGGCCTGGGGGCGATTTTCGATCTGCACCCGCTGGTGCTGGAGGACATCGTGCATACCGGCCAGCGGCCCAAGCTGGACGAGCTGGACGGCGCGCTCTTCGCCGTGGTCAAGATGCTGCGCTACGACGAGGACGCCCGCGAGGTGGTGGACGAGCAGGTGAGCTTCGTGCTCCGGCCGGGCCTGCTGCTGACCTTTCAGGAGAAGGCTGCGGGCGATGTCTTCGGCGAGGTGCGCAAGCGGCTGCTCGCCGGCGGGGGCAAGCTCTGCCGGAGCGGGCCGGACTATCTCATGTACGCCCTCATCGACGCCGTGGTGGACAACTATTTCCTGGTCCTGGAGCGCATGGGCGAGGACATCGAGGAGGTCGAGGAAGGCCTGCTCGCGTCGCCCCGGCCGGAGGAGCTGGAGACCCTCCACGCGCTCCGGCGCGAGGCCCTGTTCCTGCGCAAATACGTCTGGCCCCTGCGCGAGGTCCTGGCCCGGCTGGAGAAGGGCGGCTCGCCGCTGGTGGATGAGGGCACCATCGTCTACCTGCGCGACCTATACGACCACACCATCCAGATCATGGACACGGTGGAGACCTTCCGGGACATGCTCTCGGGCATGCTCGATCTCTACCTCTCCAACGTCAGCCTCAAGCTCGGCGAGGTCATGAAGGTGCTCACCGTCATCTCCACCGTCTTCATCCCGTTGAGCTTCCTGGCCTCGCTGTATGGCATGAACTTCCAGCACATGCCCGGCCTGGACGCGGAGGCCGGCTTCTACGTCATGGTCGGCGTCATGGCCGCCTGCGTGCTCGGCATGGGGGTCTACTTCTGGCGCAAAGGCTGGCTGGGGCGCTGAGCCGGGCCGGGTTGCGGTTCCGCGCCGGTTGCTGTAGAGAAAGCGCCGTACGACCGGGCGGGCTCCGCGCGGGGGTGCCGGCCCTTGGTCCGGTCCCGACGCCGAAGCCTGCCGACGGGGGCCTTCCGGACATTGCGGAAGGACCGTCCGTTCCCTCCCCCCTCAGCGGTTCTCCGAACGCTTCCGCATGAACGACAGATCCCAACCGTGTCCCCTGCCGCAGGGGCTGTTGACGACGATTCTCGGCGCGCTCGCCGCGTTCGCGCCCTTCGCCACCGACATGTACCTGTCCAGCTTCCCGAGCATCGCCCGCGATCTCTCCGCCGAACCCGGCCAGGTCCAGCTGACCCTGTCGGTGTTCTTCTTCGGCCTGGGCGCGGGCCAGCTGATCTACGGCCCGCTCATCGACCGCTTCGGCCGGCGGCGGCCGCTTCTGGCCGGCATCGCCCTTTACGTCCTGTCCTCGGCGCTGGTCGTGGCGACGCCGAACATCCTCGGATTCGTCGCGCTGCGCCTGCTCCAGGCCGTGGGCGGCTGCGCCGGGATGGTCATCAGCCGGGCGATCATCGGCGATCTGTTCGAGTGGAAGGCGGCGGCCCGCGCCCTGGCCTCGCTGATGCTGGTCCAGGGCCTCGGCCCCATCCTGGCGCCCATCCTCGGCGGCTACATCCTGACCTTCGCCGGCTGGCGCATGATCTTCTGGTTCCTGGTGCTGTTCGGCGCGCTGTGCTTCGCCGCCGTGCTGCTGCTGATTCCGGAGACCCTGCCGCCGGAAAAGCGCCGGCGCGAGGGGCCCGGCCGGATGCTCCGGGTCTTTGCGACGCTGCTCGTCCGGCGGGACTTCATCGTGCCCACCCTGGCCGGCAGCCTGATCATCGCCGAGATGTTCGCCTTCATCAGCGGCTCGCCCTTCGTGCTGATGACCCTGCATGGGCTGAACCAGCAGGAATACGGCTGGCTGTTCGGGCTCAACGCCGTGGGCATGACGGCCGCGGCCGCCGTGGGCCGGATCCTGCTGCGCCACTTTTCGCCGCGCCAGGTCCTGGCGGTCGCGCTGTGTTGCGTCCTCGGCCTGGCCGCGGTTCTGGTCGCGCTGGCCGATACGCCGTCCCTTGCGCTGCTGATGCTCCCCTTGTGCCTGTGCCTGGCCCTCAATCCGCTGATCGGCGCGACCTCCACCGCCATGGCCATGGCCGCCGGCCGCGACGCCACCGGCTCCGCGTCGGCGCTCATCGGCGTCATGCAGTTCGGCTTCGCCAGCCTGGTCAGCGCCCTCGTGGGGCTGCTCCACAACGGCACGCCCTATCCGATGACCGGCGTGATCCTGGGCTGCGGCCTGGCGGCCTGCGCCGTGTTCTTCTGCGGCGGGCGCAGGACGGCCGGAAGGGCGTAGGAACGAATCGGGGGCCGCACGCCCCCGCGCTCCCCGGCAAAGGACCTTCGGCCCTCTGCACTCCCTTTATCAATGGCGAAGGCCGGTCCCGCTTGCAGGACCGGCCTTCGCCATTGACCGGCGGCATGCCTTGAGGCGCGCCGCAGCGTCGGGCGTATGCGCGAAGCGTTGCAAGTGGGCGAAACGGGCTCCGTGTCGTCCCCCTGAAAGGGGGCGCAGGGGGCCAGGGGGCGCGCAGCCCCCTGATCTTTCACAGCAGCTTCAGGTAGTCCTTGACGATGACCTTGAGGCCGAAGCCGGGGAAGTTGACGCGGTACTTGTCCGGCGGGATTTCGGCGATGATCTTGCCCTGGCCGAAGATCTTGTGCTCGCACAGGCCGAAGCGCGTGTGCGCGGAGTCCATGGCCGATTTCGGCGGCGGGGCGGCCTCGTGCTGCACCCGGGGGGCGTCGGCGGCGCTCACCGGCCGCACTCCCGGCTCGTAGGCCGGCCGCACCGCCGGCTCCGGGCAGACCACCGGCGGCATGTAGCCGTCGTCGCGGGTCATGGCTCCCGGCCGCACCTGCTCGTCCTTCCTGCGCAGGCCGCCGGTGAAGGTCTCGGTCCAGCGCTCGGCCACGGCCTCGGGCAGCTCCAGCACGAAGGGGCTGGGCGTGGCCGGCTCGCGGCAGTTGTTGAAGCGGTTGAAGGTCGAGCCCGGCACCATGAGCGCCAGCTCGTCCTTGGCCCTGGTGCAGGCCACGTACATGAGGCGGCGCTCCTCCTCCATGTCCTCCTGGCGCTGCATGGCCTTCTTGGACGGGAAGCGGTCCTCCACGAGGTCGATGAGGATGACCGCGCGCCATTCCAGCCCCTTGGCCGAGTGCACGGTGGAGAGCACCACGGCGTTCTGTGCGGCCTCGTCGTCCTCGGGCGAGCCGTCCAGGCAGAGATCGGCCAGGAAGTCCTCCACGCTGGCGTAGTTGGCCACGATTTGCGCAAGCTGATCCAGACCGGCCTGGCGCTTGGGGTAGTCGTCCGGGTAGGCGGCCACGAGGTAGGGCGCGTAGAAGGCCATGGCCCGCTCCAGGGCCGCGGCGGGTCTGGCCGTGAGCCGGCGCAGGACCTCCAGCTCGTCGAGCAGCGGCCGCAAGTCCTTGAAGCGCTTCAGATGCTTGTCGAGGGCGGCGCTGTCCCCGGCCAGGATGGCCTGGGCGATTTTGCCGGCGGTCTTGCCGCCGACGCCCTTGAGGAAGCCCAGGGCGCGCTGCCAGGCGATGGTGTCCTGGGGGTTCACCGCCAGGCGCAGGAAGGCCAGGACGTCCTTGATGTGCGCGGCCTCGTGGAAGCGCACGCCGCCGTATTTGCGGTAGGGCAGACCGGCCCGCGTGAGCGCCACCTCCAGGGGATAGGACTGGTATCCGGCGCGGAAGAGCACGGCGATTTCGTGCAGCGGATGCCGGCCGGCCATGTCCGCGATGAGCCCCACGGCCTGGGTGGCCTGGGACTGGTCGCTCAGGGTCTGGATGACGCGCGGCCGCGCGCCGCCATCGCGGTTGGTGAACAGATGCTTGGCGAACTTCAGCTGCGCCCCTTCCAGCACCGCGTTGGTCAGGTCGAGGATGGGCTGGGTGGAGCGGTAGTTCTGCTCCAGGCGGATGATCGACGCGCCGGGGAAGTGCTGCGGGAACTCCAGGATGTTCGCCACGTTGGCCCCGCGGAAGGCGTAAATCGACTGGGCGTCGTCGCCCACGGCCATGACGTTGCCGGACTCCCCGGCCAGGAGCCGCACCAGCCGCGCCTGCACGAGGTTGGTGTCCTGGTATTCGTCGACCATGACGAAGGGATAGCGCCGGCGCAGCTGGTCGCGCAGCTCCGGGCGCTCCATGAGCAGCCGCTCCAGCTCGAACAGCAGGTCGTCATAGTCCAGCAGGCCCTGGCTGCGTTTGGCCCGGGCGTAGTGGTCGGCCAGCCGCTCGATGTCCCCCTGGTAGGGCAGGAGGTGGTAGGCCTCGCGGTCCAGCACCCCGCCGATGGGGATCTCCTTGTTGCGCGACTTGGTGATGATGTCCGCGATGGTCGCGCGCTTGGGAAAGGAGCGGTCGCCGCGGCCGAGGTCCAGATGCGTCTTGAGTTCGCCGAGCAGATCCTCGGAGTCGCCGCGGTCCATGAGCGTGAGGCCCTGCTCGTAACCGGCCTCCAGGGCGTGGCGGCGCAGCACCCCGTAGGCGAAGGAGTGGAAGGTGCCGCCGCTGGCCCCGGTGAGCGGCCGGCCCAGCACCTGGCCCGCGCGCAGGAGCATCTCCTGGGCCGCGCGGCGGGTGAAGGTCAGCAGCAGGATGTTCTCCGGGGAGACATGCCCCTGCACCAGGTGCGCCAGACGGTAGACGATGGTCCGCGTCTTGCCGCTGCCCGCGCCGGCGATGACCAGCACCGGTCCGTCCAGGTGCAGCGCGGCCTCGCGCTGGGCCGGATTCAGTTCGCGCTCGAAGTCGATGCTCACGTCACAAGTCCGCTCGAAAAGTGTTCCAGGGCCAGGCGGCCCACGTCGCGCACGCGCGCCACGCCCGCGTCCCCGCCGGTATCCATGAAGAAGGCGTCGCCCGCCGTGTGCATGCCGCCCCGGCCGAAGTAGCCGAAGGGCTCCGTGCGGTCGAAGCGCGCCTTGAGGTCCACGCCCGGCCGCGGCGTGCACACGAGGTCCGGGACGTCGCCGGCCGCGTGTTCGCCGTACAGTTCGCGGCCGGTCAGCACCTGTTCCATGACCTTGCCGCCCTCCCAGGTCAACCCCTCCAGCAGCTCACGCAGATCCGCGAGCAGCCCTGGGGCCTCCGCCGGCGTCACGCAGCCCCGTGCGTAGTGATCGCGGCGGTGCAGGTAGATGCGGCCGGGGTCCATGGCGAAGGCCCAGGCCTTGCGGCCGATGCAGCCCGCGTCCCATTCGTCGCGCGGCGGCCGGTCCAGGCGCAGGAAGCCGGCCCGCTGAAGCACGTGGTTGAGGTCCAGCTCGGTCCCGAGCCCGCAGAAGCCGTGGTCCGCCAGCGCCACCAGCCGCTTGGGCTCCGGCAGGGCGTCGTAGCGGTCCAGCACGCCGCCCAGCTGGCGGTCCCACTCGGCCAGCAACTCCAGGCAGTCGCCGTGCAGCGCGTGCCCCTCGTCCGCGACCGCCGGATACAGGAAGTGGAACAGGCGGTCGGTCTCCGTGAGCACGCAGACGAAAAGATCCCAGGCCAGATCCGGCCAAAGCAGGTCCAGGGCCGCGCGCCGGGCCGCCAGGGACAGCCGCAGCTGGTCCATGAGGTAGCCGGGATCGCTCGCCCCGCGCGTGGTGTCGTGCTCCACGCGGTAGCCCGCCGCCGCCAGCGGACCCGCGAGAAAGGGCGGGTACACCGCCGCCGCCAGACTCTCGGCCACGAAGCCGGCGACCAGCATGCCGCGCAAGGGTTTGGCCGGGGCCATGTTCGGCAGGTTCAGCACCCGCGACACGAGCCCGCGCCCGCCCAGGGCGTCGAAAATCGTCGGAACGCGCACGTCGCGGAAGTTGGCGATGCGCAGGGTGTAACGTTTGGGATCGAGCACGGTGAAGCCGTATACGCCGTGTTCCTCCGGTCCGGCCGCCGTGAAGAAGCTCGACCAGTTCACCGGCGAAAGCTCGGGCAGCTCGGCGCGGATCGCCCGGGCGTCCGGCAGCAGCCGCGCCAGATTGGGCAGCCGCCGGCCCAGCCGCAGGGACAGCGACAGCGGCAGGCCGTCCAGTCCCAGCACCACCAGTCGCGGCCGGATGCGGCTCATGCCGCGCCTCGGCGCGTCCCATTCATGCCGGACAGCGCCCCCTGGACCCGCGCAAGGGGGAAGCGGCGGCTAGCGCAGCTCCACTTCATATTTTTGCTGGAAGGACACCGGGTTGTAGGAGAGTTTGGCCTTGCGCAGGCCTTCGTCGCCGAGGTCCTGTTCGCGGTTCACGAAGTTGAAGCGGTCTTCCTGGGCGGCGAGGAAATGTTTGCTGATGGCCTGGTAGACGCCCTTGAAGCGCGTGTCGCCTTTTTCGAAGTGGATGAGCACGGTCTGCGGATCGAGCTGCTCGGCCACGGTGTAGGCGATGACCTTGCCGCCGACGCGGATGGTGCCGCCCATGAGGCCTTTGAGCCGGTCGAAGTCCTTGAGCACGCGGCCGATGGCGTCGTTTTCGGCCACGAGGGCCTCGGAGGGGTGCTCCTGCCAGCCGTGCCATTCGGCCTGCATGTCCAGGACTTCCTCGACGCACTCGGCCTGCATGGGCATGAATTCGAAGATGTTGGACTTTTCGAACTGGTTGAGCAGATTTTTCTTTTTGTGGAACTTGTTGCCCTTGAGCTCGACGAGTTCGGGGACGGAGTAGACGTAGTCGAAGTGGTCGCGGGCCTCCTCGATGTGGATGCGGCCGGCGAAGGTCCGCTCCCAGATGCGCATGAGGCCTTCCGGCACGCGGGTGAAGCGGCGGGTGCCGGCCAGGCAGGGCATTGCGGACCAGTCGACGGCGTTCCAGTCGCCCACGGGCGCCCAGGACACGGATTGCGGCAGGGCCTGGTTGAGCCAGACGAGGCCGTGGGCGAAGCGCCAGGTCAGGCCGTAGTGCTCGGCCCAGCCGTAGAGGTTGGCGAAGGCGTAGTCGCTGGTGACCTGCGGGCAGGCGCGCAGCGCGTCCTTGTACTCGGCCTGGCGGGCGAGGGTGATGACCTCGTAGTTCTCGGGGGCGGCGGATGCGGGTGTGCTCATTCGGGCTGCTTTCCGTTGCGGGTTTTGGACATGGCGAAGCGCTGCCAGTTCCTGCGGGTGAAGATGTAATACAGGATGGCCGACTGGCAAGCCTGCGAGGCGAGCATGGCCATCCAGACGCCGGTTGCGCGCTGGAGGATGACGTGGCCGAGGAGCCAGGCCAGGGGCAGGCGCACGAGCCAGGTGCCGGTGCCCATGCCCACGAGGTTGTACACCGTGGCCCCGGCCCCGGCCATGGCCCCGGCGAGGATCATGCTCGTGAGCGTGAAGGGAATGGCGAGCATGTTCCAGGTGAGGTAGTCCAGGGCCTGGGCCTTGACCTCGGGCCGGGGCGCGATGAATCCGGCCACGGGATCGAGGACGCCCCAGAGGGCCAGGGTGACGACGCTGATGCCCGCAAGGCCGATGTACAGGATGCGCAGGCCGACGCGCCGGGCCTCCTCGGGTTTGCCCGCGCCGAGGAAGTTGCCCACCAGGATGCCGGCGGTGAGGTTGAGGGCGAAGGCCGGCAGGAACAGCAGGGACTCCACGCGCGCGCCCGCGGCCATGCCGGCCAGGGCGTCCACGTTGCCCACGGGCAGGCTGGCGGTGATGGCGAAGAGCACCAGATAGCCGGAATGCCAGACGACCTGCATGACCCCGGCGGGCCAGGCGACCTTGAAGAGGTAGCCCCAGGCGCGCTTGATCCAGCGCCAGGGCGCGAAGATCTGCCGCCGCAGGGTGCCGTCCAGGCGCAGCATGACGAGGCCGTAGGCCGCGCCCAGGGTGATGGAGGTGAAGGTGGACCAGACCACGCCGGTGACCCCGAGCCGCGGCAGGCCGAACCAGCCCAGGCCCAGGCCCAGGTCGCCCGTGGTGTTCACCAGGGTCACGATGATCATGGTGTACAGAGGCACCATGACCTGCTGGCGCGCCCGGAACACCGCGTTCTGCATGATCAGCATGTAGTAGGGCGGCAGGGCGTAGAGGAACACCGTGAGCACGTAGGTGGTGAGGCCGACGATGTCCTCCGGCACCTGGAGGAGCCGCACGAAGAGGCTCCGCGCCGGCAGCCCGATGAGCGGAAAGAGCAGGCCGAAGACCACGGCGATGCTGAGGCACAGCCCGACGTAGCGTTCGGCGCGCAGGGGCTTGCCCGCGCCCATGGACTGGCTGATGGCGGCCACGCCGCCGCCGGCCACGGCCGTGGCGATGATCAGGAAGAAGAACAGCGACTGGGTGATGATGCCCAGGGCCGCCTGCACGCGGTAGTCGATTTGCCCGGCGACCCAGACGTCCACGAACCCCAGGAGAAAGTGGAAGATCATCATGATCAGCTGGGGCCAGGAAAGCCGCCAGATGAGTCGCGTGGTGCTGGGATTGGCTTGGGGCTGCATGGGTGGTCCTCTGTACTCCCGGCGTGCGGGGGGCGCAAGCCGGAGAAGTAGCCATGAAAAATGCCTTGCCAAGGGGGCCGGCCGGGATTTTCTTTGCGCCGGGATGGTGCTATGAAGAGAGTCGCGGCATGGTCAGCTCCCCGCTGGCCGGCGCGCAGGAGGATGACGATGAGCGCCAGGAAGAGGCTCGGGGCGCAGGTCGGCGCGGTCGCAGCCGCGCCGGCGGAGACGCCGGTGTTGCGTGTGCATCTTTGGCTGGAGACCGGGGAGGGGATGCTCATCGGGCTGGGGCGCATCCAGCTGCTCGAACTCGTGGAGCGGCTGGGCTCGCTGAATCAGGCGGCCAAGGCCCTGGGCATGAGCTATCGCGCGGCCTGGGGCCGCATCAAGCGCACCGAGGACGCCCTGGGCGAGCCGTTGCTGGCCCAGGCCAGCGGCAGCAAGGGCTACCAGCTGACCCCACTGGCGGAGCGCCTGCTGCGGGACTTCGCCGCCTGGCACCGGGAGGTGGAGGATTTCGCCCTGGCGCGCGCTCGCGAGCGTCTGCCCTGGCAGGTGCGGCGCTACGGCGAGGGCGGTTCGGAGCAGCAGTCCTGACGCCGGAGCGGACGACGAAAACGAGGGCCGCCCCGCAGCGCCGGTTGTCCGACGCCGGGGGCGGCCCGTCTTGTCGTTGGGGGAAGGGTTAGCGGCGTCCGCCGCGATCCCGGCCGCGTCCGCCGCGGTCGCGGTCGCGTCCGCCGCCTTCACGGTCGCCGCGCGGGGCGGGACGGCGGAACTCGTCCAGGTTGATCTCCTGGCCGGCCTGCTCCATGAGCCAAGCCTTGCGGGAGAGGCGGATGCGGCCGCCCGGCTCCAGCTCGATGACCTTGACCCAGACTTCCTGGCCGAGCTGGAGGAGGTCCTCCACGCGCTCGACGCGCTCCACGTCCAGCTGGGACACATGGAGCATGCCCTCCGCGCCCGGCAGAATCTCCACCAGCGCGCCGACCTCGAGGATCTTCTTCACGGTGCCGAGGTAGTTGCGGCCCGGTTCCGGGGTCTGGTCGTAGTAGAGGACCATGGCCTTGGCCTTCTGCAGGCTCTCGGTGTTGGGGGCGAAGATGGCCACCTTGCCGGAGTCCTCGATGTCGATGTCGGCCTGGGTCTCGGCGGTGATGGCCTTGATGTTCTTGCCGCCGGGCCCGATGACGCTGCGGATCTTCTCGGGATTGATGTAGACCACTTCCATCTGCGGGGCCAGGGCGGAGAGCTGCGGCCGCGGCTTCTCCAGCACCATGCCCATGTGCTTGAGGATGTGCATGCGGGCGTCGCGGCTCTGGGCCAGGGCGCGGCGCAGCACGTCGTAGGGGATGCCGGTGGTGATCTTGATGTCCATCTGGATGCCGGTGATGCCGCGGTCGGAGCCGGCGACCTTGAAGTCCATGTCGCCCAGGGCGTCCTCGTCGCCGAGGATGTCGGTGAGCACGATGTACTCGTCGCCTTCCTTCATCAGGCCCATGGCGATGCCGGCCACGGGCTCCTTGATGGGCACGCCGGCGTCCATGAGGGCCAGGGTCGCGCCGCACACGGTGGCCATGGACGAGGAGCCGTTGGAGTCCATGACCTCGGAGACCACGCGCAGGGTGAAGGGGAACTCCTCGGCGCTGGGCAGCACGGGCGAGATGGAGCGCTCGGCCAGGGCGCCGTGGCCGATGTCGCGGCGGCTGGGGCCGCGCAGCACGCGCACTTCGCCCACGCAGTAGGGCGGGAAGTTGTAGTGCAGCATGAAGCGCTTGGTGTCCTCGCCGGTGAGGGTCTCGATGCGCTGCTCGTCGCGGCTGCTGCCCAGGGTGGCGATGGCCAGCGCGGCGGTTTCGCCGCGGCGGAACAGGGCCGAGCCGTGGGTCATGGGCAGCACGCCGACATCAATGGACAGGGGCCGGACGGTGGTGGTGTTGCGGCCGTCCAGGCGGACGCCCTCGGTGCGCACGCGCGCGCGCACGAGCTTCTTCTCCAGGTCGTCCAGGTAGTGGGAGGCCTGCTTGCCGGCGTCGGGCAGCTCGGCGAACTTCTCGACCACGGCCTCGACGGCCTTGGTCTTGACAACTTCCTTGGCCTCGCGGCGGGCCATCTTCTCGGTGATGGTGAAGGCCTGCTTCAGGCCCGGGGTGGCGATCTCCTCGGCGTAGGCGACGAGGGCCTCGTCGGGCTTGGGCGTCACGACCTCGATCTTGGGCTTGCCGGCCTTTTCGCGCAGCTGGTCCTGGAGGTCGAACAGCGGCATGATCTCCTTGTGGCCCCATTCCAGGGCCTCGACCACGAGGTCCTCGGAGACGAAGTCCGCGCCGCCCTCGACCATGATGATGGCCGAGCGGGTGGCGGCGAAGATGAGGTTCAGGCTGCTTTCGCGCTCCATCTGCCGGTAGGTGGGGAAGAGCACGAACTTGCCGTCCACGTAGCCCACGCGCGCGCCGGCGATGGGGCCCGCGAAGGGCATGGGCGAGAGGTGCAGGGCCGCGGAGGCGCCGGTGATGGCCAGCACGTCCGGGTTGATGTTGTTGTCGGCCGAGAGCACGGTGGCGATGATCTGGACCTCGTCGCGGAAGCCCTTCTGGAACATGGGCCGGATGGGGCGGTCAATGAGGCGGGAGACCAGGGTCTCGCGCTCGCTGGGCCGGCCGATCTCGCGGCGGAAGTAGCTGCCGGGGATGCGGCCGGCGGCGTAGGACATTTCCTGATAGTTGACGGTGAGCGGGAAGAAGCCGCGGTCGATCTCCAGCTTCTGGCTCACGGCGGTGACGAGCACGATGGTGCCGCCGGACTGGATCAGCACCGAGCCGCTGGCCTGTTTGGCCATCCGGCCGGTTTCCAGGGAGATTTCAAGGCCGCCCGCATGGGTGGTGAGCTGTGTCTTCTCAAAGGGTACGAGCATGGGAACTCCTTACTTGTGACAGGGTTCCGCCCCCTTCGCCGCTCTCAATCCCTGGATTTAGCCGGCTTGGGGAAGGGCTCTTGCCTGTGGATGGGCAAGAACGCTTTCCGCAGCCAACTAAGGGGGGTCGGGAGACTGAGGCGTCCGGGGCGCGTTTTGCGGACGATTCCGCGTTGATGTCAAAGAAGCGGGCGGGAACCGCGGAGGCCCCCGCCCGCGCTGCATGTCGCTACTTGCGGATGTTCAGGCGCTCGATGAGATCGCGATAGCGCTGAATGTCCTTTTTCTTCAGGTAGTTCAGAAGCTTCCTGCGCTGGCCGACGAGCTTCAGCAGGCCGGTGCGGGAGTGGAAGTCCTTCTTGTGCACCTTGAAGTGCTCGGTGAGGTAGTTGATGCGCTCGGTCAGCAGCGCCACCTGCACCTCCGGCGACCCGGTGTCGCCCTCGTGCAGCTTGTAGGCGTCGATGAGCTTGGTCTTTCCCTCAGGCGTCATGACCACAGCGGTATCCTCCTTGTCCGGACGGTTTGTTTCATGCGTCCATCCGGACGGGTTGTGCCGGGAGCCCCCGTTCAGGTGGCGGGAGCGGTCTCCCACAGCCCCCGCAGGATGCCCCAGCGCAGCATGCCGTCCTTGACTTGGGCCTGCGCCAGCGCGAGCGGTGCGCCGCCTTCCTCCACCAGCATGACCTGTTCGCCCTCCGTTCCCGGAAGGTCCGGTCCGCCGGTTTCGCCCGCCGGCAGCCAGGTCCCGTTCTTCACGAGGCCCGCCAGGGCGGGGGAAAGCGCGATGCTGCGCCAGTGCGGGAGCATTTTGGCCAGCGGGATGACCCGCTCAACCAGACGCTCCGGCTCGCCAAGAACCGCATCCAGGCTGTGGGCGGCGTCAAGCCCGAAGGGCTCGCACGCCTCCCGCGTGAGCTGCGCGAGCGCAGCTCCGCACCCGAGCCGAATCCCCAAGCTGTGGACCAGGGATCGAATGTACGTGCCTGCCAGGCAACGCACCCTGAACCTTGCGAAGGGGAGCTCGATCTCCAGCGGTTCGACCTCGTACACCTCGATACGCTTCTCCTTGACCGGCACGGCCTCGCCCTTGCGGGCGAGTTCATAGAGGGGCTTGCCCTCGTGCTTGGCCGCGGAGTATGCGGGAACCTCCTGCTCCGTGAGGTCCTTCCAGCTCAGGATGGCCTCCCGCACGTCCTCTTGCGAAATTCCGTCCAGCGGTTTTTCTTCCGTCACCGTTCCCTCGAGATCGAAGGTGTCGGTGGCGATACCCAGGCGCATGGTCCCGCTGTAGACCTTGGCCCCGCCGCCCAGGTAGCCGGCGAGCTTGGTGCCCTGGCCCAGGAGCACCAGCAGCACGCCCTGCGCCAACGGGTCCAGCGTGCCGGCGTGGCCGATCTTGCCCTGGCCCAGGCCGTGCTTGATGCTGTTCAGGCAGCCGGCGGACGTGGGCCCGCTGGGCTTGTTCAGCACGAGCAGTCCGTCGAGCTGGCCCTCGCTCCTCTTGCGCCGTCTGCCCATTTACACCAGCCCGAGGCTTTCGCCAAGTGCCCCCACGAGGCGCATCTTGGCCGAGAGGATGTCGTCGGCGATGGTGCCGCCGGCGGCGTTCCTATGGCCGCCGCCGCCGAACAGCGCGGCCACGGCCTGCACGTTGTCCGCGCCGGTGGAGCGCAGGCTGAACTTGTACGCGCCGTCGGGCTCCTCGCGCAGGATCACCGCCGCGCGCGTGCCGCGGAGCCGGCGCAGAAAGTTGACGATCTCCTCGCAGTCGGCGGCACTGGTGCCCGTGCGGGCCATCATGCCCTGGGTCACGTGGGCCACGGCCACCTGGCCGCCGTAAAAGAGCTCCGTGGTGGCGAAGCTTTCGCCCCAGAGGCGGAAGCGGCTCACGCTCCACTGGTTGCGGATCTTGGCGTTGACCGCGCCGGGCGACATGCCCAGCCGGATCAGCCGCGCGGCCAGCTCCATGACCGATGGATTCGTGTTGTCGAAGGTGAAGAACCCGGTGTCCGTGGCGATGCCCAGGTACAGGGCCTCGGCGAGGTTCCCGGTGAGGGGAACGCCGAGTTCGTCGGCCAAGTCGGCCATCATGGCGCACACGGCGGCGTAGCCCTCGTCCACCCAGTTGAATTGGCCGAAGAGCGGGTTGCCCAGGTGATGGTCGACGTTGGCAACCGGACGCGAGCCGAGCACGCGGGTCAGCTCCGGCCCGACGCGCTGCTGCGCGCCGCAGTCGAGCACGAAGACCCAGTTGAACTCCGCGCCGGACAGGGTGCTGTGCATCTCCCCCGGCAGAACGAGCCAGTCGAACTGGTTGGGCAGGCCGTTCTGGTTGTACAGGCAGAAGTCCTTGCCCATGGCGGCCAGGATGTGCCCGAGGGCCACGGTGGAGCCCATGGCGTCGCCGTCGGGGTTGACGTGCGAGGCCACGATGAAGTGATCGCTCTTGCGGATGAGCTCAGCGATCTGGGAGACCGGGCTTGCCATAGACCATGTCCTCGAGAAAGTCGTCGAACGCGAAGCGCAGGTCGGGCAGGGAGCGCATCTCGATGCGCCGCCCCAGGCCGGAGCGCAGGAACCCCTTGGCCTTGTTCAGGGCCTCCAGGGCCTCTTTGCGGCGGGCCTCGCCGCCGCCCACGGTGAAAGCCACCAGGGCGATGCTCATGTCGGTGTTCAGCTTGACGCCGGTGAGGCTCACCAGCTCCAGGCGCGGATCGGCCACCTCCTCCAGGAGCATGTTGGCCAGCTCCCGCAGGATCAGGTCGCCCAGACGGACGGACCGCCGCGAGCTTGCCGATTTCATTCCGCCTCCCCGCTGCTGCTGAAGATTTCCGTGTCGCAGTGCACCAGCTCCGCGGGCGAGATGGCTTCGACCATGGCCAGCGCCTTGGACAGCCGGCTCTCGACCCTGGTCGTCTCGCCGGAGACCGTGACCACGGCGAGCACCAGCTTCTGATGCGCGTCCTGGGCGTCGACCTCGCTCACGGCCACGTTGAACGTGTTCCGGAGCTTCTGCTTGAGGCTCTGCGCCACCTGCCGCTTGCCCTTGAGCGAGTCGTTGCCGTGCAGGCGGAAGGTCAGTGTCAGGACGCCGATAATCATGTACGCGCAAAGGCGGGCCGGGGCAATCCCCCGGCCCGGCTCCTAGTCGATGGTGCGGGCGACTTCCTTGGTCTCGAAGGCCTCGATGACGTCGCCGATCTTGATGTCGTTGAAGTTGTCCAGGCCGACGCCGCACTCGTAGCCCTTCAGGACTTCCTTGGCGTCGTCCTTGAAGCGCTTGAGCGAGGAGAGCTGGCCGGTGTAGATGACCACGCCGTCGCGCAGCAGGCGCACCTTGGCCGTGCGGGTGAGCTTGCCGTCGACCACGCCGCAGCCGGCCACGGTGCCGACCTTGGGCACGTTGAAGGTGTTGCGCACCTCGGCCTGGCCCAGGTAGACCTCCTGGATGTCCGGCGCGAGCATGCCGCTCATGGCGTCCTTGATCTCGCCCACGAGCTTGTAGATGATGTCGTAGAAGCGGATCTCCACGTGCTCGCGGTCGGCCACTTCCTTGACCTTGGCCGTGGGCCGCACGTTGAAGCCGATGATGATGGCCTGGGACGCGGCGGCGAGCATCACGTCGGACTCGGTGAGGCCGCCGGTGCCGCCATGGACCACCTCGATCTTGACCTCGTCGGTGGAGAGCTTCTTCAGCGCCTCGGTGATGGCCTCCAGGGAGCCCTGCACGTCGGCCTTGAGCACCAGGTTCAGGACCTTGGCCTCATGGTCCGGGCTGGACTTGAGGAAGGACTCCAGGGTGACGGCGCTCTTGCCGATCATCTCCTTCTCGCGCTGCTTGGCGGCGCGGGTCTCGGCGATCTTGCGGGCGACCTTGTCGTCGGCCACGACCACGAACTCGTCGCCGGCCTCGGGCACGACGTCAAAGCCCTGGATCTCCACGGGGATGGCCGGACCGGCCTGCTTGATCTTGCGGCCCTGGTCGTTGAACATGGCGCGCACCTTGCCGTGCACGGTGCCGCAGACGAAGGCGTCGCCGGGCTTGAGGGTGCCCTCCTGGATCAGCACGGTGCCCAGCGGGCCCCGGCCCTTGTCCAGCTTGGCCTCCACGATGTGCCCGCGGGCGGGCTTGTTCGGATTGGCCTTAAGCTCCAGCACCTCGGCCTGGAGCAGGATCATTTCGAGCAGCTCGTCCAGGCCGATGCGCTGCTTGGCCGAGACGTTGGCGAAGATGGTGGTGCCGCCCCATTCCTCGGGCACGAGGTCGAACTCGGCCAGCTCGCGCTTCACGCGATCCGGGTTGGCGCCTTCCTTGTCGATCTTGTTCACGGCCACCACGATGGGCACGCCGGCGGCCTTGGAGTGGTTGATGGCCTCGCGGGTCTGGTCCATGACGCCGTCGTCGGCCGCGACCACCAGGACCACGATGTCCGTGACCTGGGCGCCGCGGGCGCGCATGGCGGTGAAGGCCTCGTGGCCGGGCGTGTCGAGGAAGACGACCTCGCCGCGGCTGGTGGTCACGTGGTACGCGCCGATGTGCTGGGTGATGCCGCCGGCCTCGCCCGAGGCGATGCTCGTCTTGCGGATGGCGTCCAGCAGCGAGGTCTTGCCGTGGTCGACGTGGCCCATGATCGTGACCACGGGCGGCCGGGGCTTCAGGTCATCGGGGGCGTCGGGGGCGCCGCCGGTCAGGAATTCCTGCTCGTCGAAGCCCACGCTCTCCACCTCGTGGCCGAACTCGTTGGCCAGCAGGGTGGCGGTGTCGAGGTCCAGGGCCTGGTTGATGGTGGCCATCATGCCCATTCCGAACAGGGCCTTGATCAGGGCCTGGGCCTTGACGCCCATCTGGTGGGCCAAGTCGGAGAGGCGGATGTGCTCGTCGATGCGGATCTTGCGCTTGCCGACGGCCTTGGGGGCCTCCTCGCGCTGCTCGGGACCGTTGCGGCGCTTCTTGTGCCGCGAACTCTTCAGGCGCATGGGCGCGTCGCCGTCCTCGGAGACGACGGGCGCGGGCGTGAAGCTGGGCTTCCGCTTGGTCGTGGCCGGACCGCTCTTGCGGCGGTCCTCCTCGCTGCCGGGGAATTCCACGACGCGGCGGTCGCGACTGCGGCGGGAGCGTTCGTCGCCGTCCTTGGGCGGCGTGGTCGGAGCCGCGCCGGGCCTGGGCGCGCCGGGCCGCGGCGCGCCGCCGGGACGCTGGCCGTAGCCGCCGCCCGGACGATCGGGACGATCCGGCCGGTCGGAACGCTCGCCGCGATCGGGCCGATCGGGCCGGGGCTGGTGGCCGCCCTGGCCGGGCCGTGGGGTGTAGGGCCGCGCGGCGCCCTCGCCGGAAGCGGAGTATTCGGGCCGGCGGGGCTGCGGCGGGGTGCTGCCGGGCTCCGGCCGGGAAATGATGCGCACCTGCGGCGCGGCGGGCACGACGACCTCGCGGCGGGGCTTGCGCTTGCGCTTGTCGTCGTCCTCGGACGCGGCCGGGGCCTCGGCCGGCTTCTCCGGCTGGGCGGGCTTGGCCTCGGCGGCGGGCGCGGCTGCAGGGGCTTCGGCCTTGGGTTCGGCCGGAGTCTCGGCAGGCTTGGCCTCGGCCGGCTTTTCGACGGGCTTGGGCTCCGCCTTGGCCTCCACGGGCTCGGCCGCTACCGGCTTGATGATCCGCGCCGTGGGCTCGGCCGCGGGTTCGGCGGGCTTGGCCGCGGCGACCGTGGTCGGGGCCGGCTTGCTCTCGGGGGCCGCAGCCTCGGGCTGGGGCTCGGCGACGGCTTCGGGCTGGACGATCTTGGCGGCCGGGGCGGCGGGCGGCTCGGGGGCCGGCTCGCGCACGGGCTCGCTGATGATCCGCGCGGGCTTGTCGGCCGCGTGCTCGCGGCGGGCGGCCTTGTGCGGGGCCTCCTCCACGGGCGCGGCGGGAGCCTCGGCCGGCTGCTGCGGCTCGGGCTTGGCCGCGGGCTTTTCCGCCTCGGGCTCGGCCTTGGGCGCGGGCCTTCTGGGCGCTTCGGCCTCGGCGTGACCCGCCGATGCGGGCCGGGCCTTGCGGCTGCGCACGATGACGCCGGGCTGCACCTCGCGGCGCACCACCTCGGCCGTGTCCGGCTGCGCGTCCTTGAAGGCCTCGCGGACGCGCTCGACCTCCTCGTCCTCCAGCGGGCTCAGGAAGCTTCTGACCTGGATGTCCATCTCCCGCAGACGCTGCAGGATATCCTTGTGGTCGATGCCAAGCTCGGCCGCCAGGTCCTTCACCTTGAGCTTCGTCACCATGCACTCTCCCCTTCGTTAGCGCTTCTTCCGCCCAACCCCGCGGCGGAGAAATCTCTCGCGGCATTCTTCGCGGCCGCACACGTACAGCCCTCTTCCGGGCAGGATCTTCCGCGGGTCCGGCGTGAACGCCTCCGCGCCTTCGCCGCCTGCGCGCACATAGCGTTCAAGCTGGGCCTTGGGCAGCCTGCGCCTGCACACGCAGCACATGCGCTCCGGCCCGTCCGGCCCTGCGGGCCGCTGCTCCTCCACGCCCTTACGCCTCCGGAGTCTCTCCCTCGGCGGGCGCGGTCTTCTCCGCTTCGGCCGTTTCCGGTTCCGCTTCGGCCGTCTCCGACGCCTGGGCCAGGCCCAGAATGTTGATGGCCGCGCGCATGTCGCGGATGCGCTCGGGCGTCATCCCCGGGATGGTCAGGAGCTGCTCGGAGCTGGCGCTCACCAGCTGGACCGTGGTCTCGAAGCCGGCAGCGATGATGGTCTCCAGCGGCACCTCGATAACGCTGGCCAGCTGATCCATGCCCTTCTTGTCCGCGTTGAGCTCGCCGTAGCGGCTCTCGGTGAAGATGTCGATCTTCCAGCCGAGCAGGTGCGCGGCCAGCTTGACGTTCTGCCCCTTGCGGCCGATGGCCAGGGTGAGCTGGTCGTCGGGCACCACGACCTCGAGGGTCTTCTCGTCGTCGTCGACCATGATCCGGCTGATGACGGCGGGGGACAGAGCGTTCTGGGCGTAGACGGCGATGTCCGGGCTCCAGACCACGATGTCGATGCGCTCGCCCTTGAGCTCCTGAACGATGTTCTGGATGCGCGAGCCGCGGATGCCCACGCAGGCGCCCACCGGGTCCACGTCGCGGTCGCGGGAGCTCACGGCCACCTTGGCGCGCAGGCCCGGATCGCGGGCCACGCCCATGATCTTGACCGTGCCGTCGTAGACCTCGGGCACCTCGCGGGCGAAGAGCGCGCCCATGTAGTCCGGGTGCGAGCGGGAGACGAGGATCTGCGGCCCGCGGGACTCCTTCTGGACCTCGATGATGTAGGCCTGGATGCGGTCGCCGCGCTTGTAGCGCTCGCGGGGGATCTGCTCCTCCTTGGGGAGCAGGGCCTCGGTGCGGCCGAGGTTGATGATCCAGCCGGTGCGGTCGCGGCGCTGCACGATGCCGGAGACGATCTCGCCCTTGCGGTCGCGATATTCCTCGTAGATGATCTCCTGCTCGGCGTCGCGCATGCGCTGGATGATGACCTGCTTGGCGCTCTGGGCGGCGATGCGGCCCAAATCCTCGATCTTGAGCTTGAAGCCCATCTCGTCGTCGAGCTGGATGTTGGGGTCGTGCTCGCGCGCCTCTTCCAGCGTGATTTCGCTCACGGGGTCGGCGATCGTCTTCACCACGACCTTGAAGTGATAGACCT
>Ga0268357_100504_pt1 | contig 48810 bp, 40 predicted proteins | sample BioMet10_FD_192466 | JGI IMG/M metagenome (GOLD analysis project Ga0268357, IMG submission 192466) | Sewage microbial communities from Oakland, California, United States - Biofuel 10 (Illumina Assembly) | ecosystem: Engineered > Wastewater > Sewage > Unclassified | place: USA: California... | reverse complement strand
CTTGCAGACATAGGGCAAGCCTTAGGGCTTGATTTCAGCCTGAAATACAGGTGTTTGAGTGATATTAAAAAAATTTTAGGGGAAGTAAAGAAATAGAAGAAAAAGTCTACAAGTTTATGTAAAAAAATAAATCTCTGCGAGGCGCTTTCATGGCGGCTTACAGAGATTTTTTTGCCCTTGCAACTGCAAAACTCAGGATAAAATATCACATTCTAGACACATTGTCAATATCAACATATGGTAAAATAGTTCGTAGCAAAATACAAGGAGGCACTATGCACCAGTATCTATTTTTTATCGGTGATTTTCCCATACGCATGTATGGTCTTATTATGTGCGGCAGCATCTTCTTAGGCACCGGCGTGGCCTACTATCTGGCCAAGCAGGATGGACGCTGGCACCAGTATATCTTAGACATCGGCATCTACGGCGGCTTCGCCGGGCTGATTGGCGGTCGTTTATGGGATGTTTTATTTTTTGACTGGGCCTATTATCAGGACCACCTGCTGGAGATTCCCTTCGTCTGGCAAGGCGGCATGGCGGTCCAGGGCGGCATGCTGGCCGGATTTTTGGCCGGTGTGGCTTACTGCATCTATCATAAAATAGACTGGGTCGCTCTGGCGGATATCATCTGCCCCTCTATGATCCTGGCCCAGGCCATCGGCCGTATGGCCAACCTGTTAAACGGGGACGCCTTCGGTACCCCTACCGGTGGTAATTTCGGTCTGATTTATCCCTCCGGCACCCTGGCTTATGAAACCTACGGCAGTCAGCCGCTGTGGCCGGCGGAAGTCTGGGAGGGCCAGGGAGATGTGGTCATCTTCGCCCTGCTGTTAGTCTTTAATTCCTTTAAGCACAGCCGGGGTCAAACCGTCTGCCTGTATGTCTTTTTATATTCTTTAGAGCGCTTTGCCCTGGAAGCTCTCCGGGGTGATTATGTGAAGCCCTGGCTCCTGGGTTTAAAATCCGCCCAGGCCACCAGCCTCATCTTCATGCTCCTGGCCGTAGGCATGTTCATCTATTGCGGCTGGAAGGAAAAACACACGGTCAATCCCGCTACGATCCCGGCCCAAACCGAAACTCCTGACCGCCCTAGCGGAGCAGACGGGGACAAAAAGGGCAAACATAACCGGAGCCTGAAGAAAAGATAAAAGCTAAGATTAAATTGCAGCGCAAAATAAAAACGGCAGTTAAGCTTTTAAAGCCTAACTACCGTTCTTTTTTTCGTTCTTTTTTTGCTTAATTTGCTTAACTTATTTATACTTTACGGCTGCTAAAACGCTCTCCCGCCGCGGTATGTCGCCCTTAAGCATTAGCATCCGTAGGCCCCAGGACAGCGTTCATGCTGCCGCTTTTAAAGCCCTGCAGATCCACGCAGGTATACTTAAACCCCAGCGTATTCATTTCCTCACAAATTCTCTCCCGCATCCTGGCCCCAGCCAGAAGCGGTATCTGAGCCGGATTAACCTCTATCCTGGCCAGGCTGCCGTGAGTACGCACCCGGATATCCGTGAAACCCAAGGCTTTAAGAAAAGCTTCCGCCGTATCCACCCGGGCCAGCTTTTCCGGCGTAATAGGGTCACCATAGAGTATTCTGGAGGCTAAGCAGGCATAAGAAGGTTTAGTAGCGGTAAAAAGACCCATCTCTCGGGAAAGAGTCCTGATTTCCGCTTTAACCAGCCCCGCTTCCTTTAAGGGGCTGCGGATACCCAGCTCTTCCAGAGCCTTCTTACCCGGACGGTAATCATCCCCGTCATCCACGTTGCTGCCGTCCGCCACATAGGCGTAGCCCTCCCGGGCGGCCACCTCCTGCAGCTTGCTGAAGATAGCCTTCTTGCAATAATAGCAACGCTCCGGTCCGTTAGCCACGAATTCCGGCACGCTCATCTGGTCAATTTCAATATACTGATGCTCCACCCCCAGCCTGTTGATGAGACGCTCCACATCCAGCCGTTCATGCTTGGCAAAACTGATGGACAGCACCGTGACCGCCAGACACTTAACCTGAGGCTGACGGCTGGCCAAAGCCAGCAGGAAGGAAGAATCCACGCCGCCGCTAAAGGCTACCACCAGGCTTTTCATTTCGCTTAAGATACTTATTAAACGTTCTTTTTTAATTGCCAGATTCTTATCTTTCATTTTTCAGCCAACCTGCCTCTGTTCAACATAAAAGCCTGCTCCAGCGCCTCTGCTGCCAAATCAGTTCCGTCAAGCCCCTGACGGAACCTGACTTGGCTTAAGCTCCGCCGTTTCTAATAATTTTTTAAGTCCGGGCCACCCGGTTCACCATATCTTCAATGCCCCGCTCCCGCAACGCCCGTTTTAAAATCTTACCGGTGTTGTTCTTCGGCAGCTGATCCATAAAGACAAAGTACTTGGGCAGCTTATAATTGGCCACCTTACCTTTGATAAACTTACGCAGCTCCGGCTTGGTAGCCGTCATGCCGTTCCTGAGGACCACATACGCCGCTACCGCCTGCCCTCTTAACTTATCCGGCACACCTACCACCGCTACTTCCTTGATGGCGGGATGATGATACAAAAGTTCTTCAATTTCCCGGGGATAAATATTTTCGCCAGCGGCGATGATCATATCCTTCAACCGGTCGACGATGAAATAGCAGGCATCCTCATCCTCATAGGCCATATCTCCGGTATGGAACCAGCCGCCACGCATAGCCTCAGCCGTCGCTTCCGGCTTATTCAGGTAGCCCAGCATCACGTTAGGCCCCTTAACACACAGCTCGCCTACTACACCCACCGGCAACTTCTGATCATGTTCATCCCGGATTTCCACCTCTACACCGGTAATGCTCCGCCCGATGGAACCAACCTTAATCAAATTCCGGGGCGTCAAAGATACTACCGGCGAAGTTTCGGACAAACCATAACCCTCCTGAACCGGACAGCCAAACTTTAGGGTAAAGTCCTTAGAAACCTTTTGCGGCAGCGAAGCTCCGCCACTGAAGAAAAAGCGTACCCGGGCCAGCTCCTCCGGCTTAGCGTCGTCCAGCAGCATCTGCATCATAGTAGGAACGCCGCAGAAGATATCAACCTTGTACTTTTGAATCAGCTCTATCGCCTTAGCCACCGCATAGACCTGCTGCGCTACGATACAACCGCCCATATAAAGAGGTCCCGTTACCGAACAGGTCCAGCCGAAGCAGTGGTACATAGGCAGCACGCACAAAGAGTGATCCCCCTGATGTACACCGATAGCCGCACAATAGGACTTAGCATTTTCTACCAGGTTCCGGTGGCTCAGCATCGCGCCCTTCGGCTTACCGGTCGTACCGGAAGTATAAATGATGGTGCAGTTCTCGTTTTCTTCCTCCGGCACCTCTTTAAACTTAGCCGCATCCCCGGCATCCAGGTCGCCGTAGCGGAACTGCTGCAACTGCACGTTATAACCGATTTCCTCCATCGCCGCCTGCACCGGTATCTCACTCGTACTGATCAAAAAGCGGATCTGGGAATCCTGCAGGATATAGGCTACCTCCGGCATGGCCAGTTGGTAGTTGAAGGGTACGATAACCCCCCCAGCCTTAATCACCGCAAAATAAGCGATGACAAACTCGCTGCAGTTCTTGCTTAAAAGACCTACCTTCTCTCCCTTCTGCAGGCCTTTCTCCTGCAGGAACGCCGCCCAGGTCTTAACCCTTTGCCTGAACCCGGCGTAATCGATAATCACGTCGTTAAAAATTAAGGCCGGCGCCTCAGCCGGATGGTGCTCGATAATCTCATGATATAACATAATACATCTCCTTACTCCCACCTGTGGTGGAACTGATAGTCACCAGGCAGATGTGTCCCTGCCCTCGCATGTGATAGAGTTTGGTCTCACGTAAAAAAATTTTGCCACGTTTCAAGCAGCGAAAATCTTTTCCTTTTTATTATACAGGAAAAACTGCTCCGTGGCAAAAAAAGTAGCATTTGTTCTAAGTTATTTCAAAATTGTATTAAGGAAAGCCTGCAACCGTTCATTCTTCGGATGCTCAAAAATCTCCTCCGGCGTCCCTTCCTCCTGCACGATGCCGTCTGCCATGAACATAACCCGCTTAGCCACTTCCCTCGCAAAGCCCATCTCGTGGGTTACCACCACCATGGTCATCTTCTCCTCGGCCAGGTTGCGCATGGTTTTCAGCACTTCGCCGGTCAGCTCCGGATCAAGGGATGAGGTCGGCTCGTCAAAAAGCATCATATCCGGCTTCATGGCCAGCGCCCGGGCAATAGCCACCCGCTGCTGCTGCCCGCCTGACAAACGGCGCGGATAAACGTTCCGCTTTTCCAAAAGCCCTACCTTGTCCAGCAAGGTTTCTGCTTCTTTTATAACTTCCGCCGCCGGACGCTTCTGCACATGCACCGGTGCCTCAATCAGGTTCTCCAGCACCGTCATATGAGGAAACAGATTAAACTGTTGAAAGACCATGCCCATCTTACAGGCAATCCTGGTACTTTCCTTCATAGGGGCATAGACCACCTCGCCAGCCGCATTGGTATCCGCCAGCACCTCGCCGTCAATAACGATCTTGCCGCCGTTGATGGTCTCCAGTTTGTTCAGACAGCGCAAAAAAGTACTCTTGCCGCTGCCGGAAGGACCGATGACCGCTACGACCTCGCCCTCGGACACGTTCATGTTAATGCCCTTTAAAACTTCCAGCTCCTCAAAATTCTTAACAATATTATGCGCTTCTATCTTATACATATCCGTAAACTCCTGTAAAATTCTTCTTCAGGTCGTATTATCCGGCAGCCAGCTTCCGTTACGCCTCTTGCCTGCGTCCTGAGCAGCCTGCCTTAATCGTACCGGGAGAAGTTTTTCTCTATCCGGTTAAACATATAGGTCAAAACCAGGGTCATGACCAGATAAAAAACGGCCGCCACCATGAAAGGCATGATGTTAAAATCTCTTTGCACCAGGTTGCGGGTCGTACGCAGCAAATCGTTCATGGCCAGGACGTAAATTAAGGACGTATCCTTGACCAGGGTAATGGTTTCATTACTTACCGGAGGCAGGATGACCTTAAACACCTGGGGCAGGATGACCCGGCGCATGGTCTGCACATAGTCCATGCCCAGGGTATGAGCCGCCTCATACTGTCCTTTAGGGATGGACTGGATGCCGGCCCGGAAAATTTCGCAGAAATAAGCGGCATAGTTTAGCACGAAGGCCAGAATCGCCGCCGGAAAATCGTCCAACCTTACCCCGACCACCGGGATGAAAGGCAGGCCGTAATAAACGAACAACAACTGCAGCATCAAAGGTGTGCCGCGCAGCAGCCACACATAACCGCTTAACAAGGTGCGCAGCCAGCGAAAGGAAGAAACCCGTCCCAAGGCCAGCAGCACGCCCAGAGGAATGGACATGATGATAGTCACAAAAAATAATCTTAAAGTATCTACCGTCCCCATCAGCATCTGGGGGATGATTGAAATTATATAATCCATAAGTACTCCTGTTTAACCCTGCCTGAGGTTTGGCTCAGTTCATAAAACTAAATTTTAGGACCTGGTTTAAGCTTCTGGTTCCTAAGGACCCTCTTGCCAAGATTTTCGTTTCCAGGGACGCTCTTTCTAAGTACACCAGGTTCCCATTAGCACGACAAGGGCCGATGGCAGCTGCCACCGACCCTTTAAGGTATCTATGCTCAGTACTTGATGATATCGCTGCCGAACCATTTCTCGGAAATCTTCTTAGCGGTGCCATCCTTGCGCATCTCGTCTAAGGCTTTATCAATCCTGGTGACATAATCCTTATCACCCTTACGGAAGCCTACACCTACGACCTCAGCGCCATAGTCATCTTTTAAAGCTCTGTATTTGCCAGGCTTCTTGGTCATGTAGTAGCGGGCCAGCACTTCGTCCACCACCATCACGTCCAGACGACCGGAATCAATATCCAGGAAAGCGGAAGCAAAATCGGGATATTTCTTATATTCTTTCAAAGAACCTTTTAAAGCGGTATCCTTATCAATGATGCCGCTGCCGGTGCTGTCGTCCTGTACGCCCAGTACCTTGCCCTTTAAATCAGCCTTGCTCTGAATAGGAGAAGCGGTAGCTACTACGATCAGCTGACGGTTATTCATATAAGGTTTGGAGAAAGTCAGAGCCTTTTCCCTTTCCTTAGTGATGGTAAAGCAGTTCCAGATGGCGTCAATCCTCTTGCCGTTCAGCTCAGCTTCTTTAGCGCTCCAGTCGATAGGTTTAAATTCTACTTCCATGCCGGCGCGTTTGCAGGCCTCCCGGGCCAGGTCGATATCAAAACCGACGATTTCGTTCTTTTCGTTGCGGAACCCCATAGGGGCAAAATTATCGTCCAGCCCGACCACCATCTTCTTAGGACCGCTGCTGCCGCAGCCGGTGATCATTAAGGCAGCCATGGCCAAGGTCATAATTAACAGAACTAGTTTTTTCATGAGTACTGACTCCTCCCACACTTAGTTTAATAACTGGCATGACCATATTATACTTTATCTTGCTAAATATGTAAAGAGGTAAATATATAATTTGTTAAAGATTTTATTCTATTAACGTAAAACAGTTTGTCAGCCCTGCTTATCAGCGCACCGGCTGATGCTCCGCCAGGTCGCTTAAGTAGGCCCACCGCTCCACCAGCTCCTCCAGCTTAGTCTGAGTCTCCTGCTGCTCCTTAGTCAGCGCCTCCAGCTTGACAAAATCACTGCCGCAGGAATTTATCTCCCGGCCTAAATATTGCAGCTTGGCTTCCGTGCCGGCGATGACCTCTTCGATACCATCCAGCTCCAGCCTTTCCTTATAAGTCAGCTTACGAGCCGCAGCGGCCTCACCAGGCAGCTTGTCCTCGCTGGCGGGAGCCTCCGGTACACCATTCTTACCGATGCGGGAATTGTCAGACTTTTGTTTAGCATTACCTTGGCCAGCCTCCACGCCAAGCCTGCCTCTAGCCGTACCGGCAGTCCCTTCCTCCGGAACCGTTTTTTCTTCCTGAGCCGCATAAATCTCATAGTCGGAATAATTGCCCGGGTACTGTCGAATTCGGCCGCCGCCCTTAAAGGCAAAAATCTTCCTTGCAAACCGGTCCAGAAAATAACGGTCATGGGAAACCGCGATGACGGCACCGGCAAAAGTATCTAAATACTCCTCCAGTACGGACAAGGTAGGAATATCCAGATCATTGGTAGGCTCGTCCAGCAGCAGAACGTTAGGCGCCGACATCAAAATACGCAAAAGATACAGCCGGCGCTGTTCCCCGCCGCTTAGATTCGCTACCGGCACCCACTGAAGCTCCGGCGGGAATAAAAACCGCTCCAGCATCTGAGCCGCCGAAATCTGCGTCCCGTCGGAAGCCTCCACAAAATTACCAACTTCCTTAATATATTCCAGCACCCGCATCTTATTATCAGTAAATTCACTATGCTGGGTAAAATACCCCAGCCTAACCGTCTGTCCGATTTTGACCAGACCTGACTGAGGCTTCAGCCGTCCGGCAATCACGTCCATCAGGGTAGTCTTGCCGCAGCCGTTAGGCCCGGTAATCCCCACCCGGTCCCGGCGCAGCAGGATATAGCTAAAATTATCAATATACGTACAGCCCTCGTAACTGGCGCTGACCTTATCCAGCTCAATCACATCCCGGCCCAGGCGGCTGGCGGCCGAAGCTATCTCCAGCTCCGGAGGCGTATCCAGCTGCTGTACTTCCTGCTCCAGGTCCTTGAACCGCTCAATCCGGTCCTTGCTCTTGGTCCGGCGGGCCTCGGCTCCCCGTTTAATCCAGGCCAGCTCCCGCCGGTAAATGTTCTCCAGCTTCCGGGCCGCCCCCGCTTCCAACTGTCGTCTTTCCTCCCTTTTGGCCAGAAACCCGCTGTAATTAGCCGCATACAGATAAGCCGTACCATTATCCAGCTCCAGGGTCCGGTTGATGACCCGGTCAAAGAAATACCGGTCATGGGTGACCATAAGCAAGGCCCCCTTACGTTTCTTCAGCTCCCCTTCCAGCCAGGCCACCGTCTCGTTATCCATATGGTTGGTAGGCTCGTCCAAGATCAATAAATCCGAAGGACGCACCAGCACCCCGGCCAGCGCCACCCGCTTGCGCTGACCGCCGGAAAGCTCACCCATCTTCTTGTTAAAATCCTGCAGGCCCAAACGGGTTAAAACCGCCTTAGCTTCACTTTCCAGCTGCCAGGCGAACTGGGAATCCATATTCTGCTGCAGCGTCAATAACTTTTGCTGGGCCGACGCCGACTCCGGGTGAGCGCCTACCTCCTCCAGCGCCTTTTCATACCGGCGCAAAAGCTGCATCAAAGGAGAATTGCCGCTAAAAATCTGCTCTATAACCGTCGCTTCCGCCTCAAAGGGCGGGTCCTGGGGCAGATATTCAATCACGCAAGCCCCGTTGGTGGTAATCTTGCCCTCCCGGCCCCCGTCCAGGGCGGCTATTCTCTTCAGGAGAGTGCTCTTGCCGGTACCGTTGACCCCGATAATGCCGATCTTATCCCCGGCTTCAATGTTAAAATTAACCCCGGCGAATAAAGTTCTTTCCCCGTAACTATGACTTAAATTTTCAATACTCAGTATCATCATAAACCTCAATTATCTTCTAAAATTATCTTCTAAAATTTAAAACGCACCTCTGACCAAACGCTGGTTAAATATAACCCTGCCAGCTGCTTAAGCGCGTCCGAAACGCCCCCGGACAGGCAAAGTCCTGCCAGGCACACGTGAAAACTGCACTGCCTAGCTGGCAGTGCAGTCAGACGGAACTATTTTATCTCCACTTGTAAAAAACTGTTTTGCTCGGCCGCCAGGCGAAAGACCTTCAGCATCCGTTCCCCGTAGCTGCCCAGATACTCCTTCGCACCCAGCTTGGGAGAAACCGTGATAATGGTCGGAGTGCCGATATCCCCCAGGCAATCATAAAGGGCATCCAGGTTTTCCCCGTAATAATCCGGGAACTCCAGCGTCTTCCCTAAGTATTTATGAGCTTCAGCCTGGGTCTTCATCTTATCCAAATCTAAAATTAGCTTTCTCACGGTCACAGCCTCCTTAGTATAACTTAACAAAATTCTTATAGTGACTGTCCGAATAATAAATCAAACCGTCATTGGAAAAGACAATCCGCTTCGCCCCGCGATTGCCCTTGACATAATCGATATCGCACTCTTTCCAGCTGCGTCCCTGTTTATCCGGCACCAATTTTTCAAAGTTGCCAAAATGGTCGCCGCCGATGCTTTTACCGGGTGCCACCTTGTCCAGGGTTCCCTGCTCTTTCCAGCCCAATTTAGTCGCCTCCGCCTTGGTAATATAATTAGACGGCAGTTTTTTAAACTGATGGAGATAAGCGGCCACATGCTCTTTATCCGTATAATGCCCATCCTGCTTAACGCTAACCGCACCCTTGGCTTCTGTTTCTGTCTTAGCGGACGGATTAGCAGTTGTAGTGGTGCTGCCCTTTTTAGATGAACTGCAGCCGGCCACCACCAGCAAGGTAAATATTAACGCACAGACTAGCGCCAGTAGTTTCTTCATAACTTAACGTCCCCCTTCTTACTTATCCTTTTTCTCCCTTATCCTTTACTTCTTCTTTACCCCGGCCGAAACCTTATTACGCATAGGGTACCTGAAAAGTCCGTTCCGGACGAGGTAAAATATTATTCCTGTTCATCCTCTTCCTACTTTAAAGCTCTGTCCCACCGGCCGCCCCTATTCCGGGAACTTCCGGCCCAGACGGCTGACCACATCTTCGATGCTTCTTTCCCGCAAAGCCTTCTTTAAGATTTTGCCCGTCTTGTTCTTCGGCAGCTGGTCTAAAAAGACAAAGTACTTGGGCAGCTTATAATTTGCCAGCTTGCCCATCAAAAACCGCCTCAGCTGCGCCTTGGTAGCCTCCTGTCCTTCCTTGAGCACCACGTAAGCGGCCACCGCCTGGCCCCTTAGTTTATCCGGTACGCCGATGACGGCTGTTTCCTTCACCGCCGGGTGCTGATATAAGAGCTCCTCAATCTCCCGGGGATAAACATTTTCACCGGCCGCAATAATCATATCCTTAATCCGATCCACGATAAAGATATAACCCTCTTCATCCTTATAAGCCAGATCGCCGGTGTGCAGCCAGCCTCCCCGCATGGTATGCGCCGTCTCCTGAGGCCGGTTCAGATAGCCCAGCATCACATTGTCGCCCTGAACACATAATTCCCCTACCACGCCCACCGCCAGTTCCTCGTCCTTCTCGCTGCGGATACTGGTTTTAACGTTAGGCAGTGACGGTCCGATAGAACCGGTCTTAACCTTATTTGCCGGATTAACCGTTACGACCGGGGAAGCTTCAGATAATCCGTACCCCTCTTCCACCGGCTTACCGAACTTAGCCTGGAAATCTTTGCACAAGGTCGCCGGAATAGGCGCCCCGCCACTGATAAAGAACCTCAGGGACTTCATCTGCTCTGGTTCGGCCCCGTCCAGGAACATCTTAAACATGGTCGGCACCCCGAAAAACTGGGTAATCTTATACTTCTGGATCAAATCTACCGCCGCCGCCATGGTATAAAGTTCCAAAATAACCACACAGGCTCCGTGGTAAAGAGGACCGGTCACAGCCACCGTCCAGGCGAAGCAGTGATACATGGGCAGAACGCAAAAACCCACATCCGATGGATACATCTTCACTACCCGGGTGAAATCATGGGTATTGCGAATCAGGTTGTGGTGGCTGAGCATGGCGCCTTTAGGCTTTCCGGTCGTACCAGAGGTATATATGATGGTACAATTATCCTCTTCTTTTAGCTCCGGTACCTGGTATCTTTCCAGGTGTCCGGCATCTAAATCCGCATACACCAGCTGCCGCAGCTGACCCTCATAACCCGCCCCGGTTAAAGCCGCTTCCAGCGGCAGTACTTCCTGGGTAATCAGTAACCTGATGCCGGCATCCTTGATGATAAAGGCGGCTTCCGGCATAGCTAACTGATAGTTAAAGGGCACGACAACCCCACCGGCCTTAATAACGGCCAGATAAGCGACTACAAAATCACTGCAATTACGGCTGAACAAGCCTACCCGTTCCCCTTTTTGCAGCCCCTGCTCCTGGAGAAAGGCCGCCCAAACGGTAATTTTCTGCCGCAGCTGACCATAGGTAGTAACTTGATCATGAAAAATCAAAGCCGGGGCATCAGCAGCAAACTTATCAATAATTTCGTAAAACAGCATCAGATGCGCCTCCCTTGGTGCCAATCCTTGTATATAATGTGCTACAATCTAATAGGTGTTACAGTCCGGTTTGTTGATCCTGTACTTTTTACCAAGATACAGACCTTTATAATATAGACCCTGCCACTGCAGACTTTCCTATTACAAACCTTTCCTGCCAAATAAGCCTCAGCTTAAAGGGTCCAGAAGCACTGAGTATTATTTTTCTCAATAGCGAAGCAATTTTGTTTACTTAATTAATTATACTAGAACTCTTGACAAACCACAATATCTTGTTATAATAAAACTACAATTTCATAAGTAACGCGGAACTGACGGATAAGTGGAAATAACCACATGAACCGCGCTACGGTATTGCAGCCGACCGTCTGGGCAGAGAGTAAGCGCCCGGAGGTTTTTTTATTTTCCGGCCTTGCTCTTCTTTTCGTGGTAAGTTAAAACAAGAAAGGAAAATGCCCTATGAAAAACAAATGGCTTATTGCAGTATCCGCAGTGGGGATCCACATCTGTATCGGCAGTGTCTACGCTTGGAGTGTCCTGGTCAAACCCATTATGGAGCAAATGGGCTTCACATTGAAGCAGACGACCTGGACTTTTTCTTTGGCTATTTTATTTTTAGGCCTGTCCGCCGGTTTCTTAGGTGATTACGTAGAGAAATACGGACCACGTAAAAGTGGACTGACTTCCACCTGCTTCTTCGGCCTGGGTATGTTCGGGACCGCCCTGGCCCTGTACCTGCACAGCCTGCCTCTTATGTACTTATTTTATGGTGTCATCGGCGGCATCGGTCTTGGCACCGGTTATATCACCCCGGTATCCACCCTGGTCAAATATTTCCCCAACAACCGGGGTTTTGCCACGGGCCTGGCCATCATGGGCTTTGGTTTTGCCAGCCTGATTGCCGGTCCGGTCATGCAGCTGCTGGTGGCCCGGTTCGGCCTCATTGCCAACTTCTGCATCCTAGGCTGCGTCTACATGGTAGTCATGGCCTCTTCTTCCTTATATCTGGCTCCGCCTCCCAAGGAAGTCCTGGCTAAACAGATTGCCGCCGTCAAGACCCTGCCCACCCGTCAGTACACTTCTAAAGAAGCTCTGAGGACCTGGCAGTTCGGCAGCCTCTGGTGGATTTTCTTCACGAACATCACTTGCGGCATCGCCCTTTTAGCGGTAGCCAGCCCCATGGCCCAGGAAGTCGTAAAGATGTCCCCCATGGCCGCTGCTTCCATGGTCGGGGTTATCGGCCTGATCAACGGCGCCGGCCGGATTTTCTGGTCCACCGTTTCGGATTATATCGGCCGCCGCAATGTGTACGTGGTCTTCTTCCTCATCGAGATTTTCGCCCTTTATGCCCTGGCCACCACGACCACCGCTTTCTTCTTCCAGCTGCTGGTTTTGGTCATCATCTCCTGCTATGGCGGCGGCTTCTCCTGCATGCCGGCCTATTTAAGCGACCTGTTCGGCACCAAACAGCTCAGCGCCATCCACGGCAAAGTACTTACCGCCTGGGGTATGGCCGGTATTGCCGGTCCCCTTCTCTTATCCTACATTAAAGAAGTTACCAACAGCTATGTTTATACCCTGTACTTCTTCTCCGCCTGCTTCGTCCTGAGCCTGGTCATCGCCATCATCTTAAAATGGCGCACCTCGGAACATACCAGCGTGGAGACAGCGGCCAACAAAGCTTGAACCTGGTTTATCTTGACACATGTTTTCAAGCTCGTTTTTAGTCAGTTTTAACCGGGCTAAGACTATAAATAAAGACCTTACAACTAACTTTGCGATTAGTTGTAAGGTCTATTTTTGTTTACCAATAATACTTTTACCAATGATATTTCTCGCCCCGGGCAATCTTAAAGGCCCGGTAAATCTGCTCTACCAAAAGGACCCGGATCATCTGGTGGGTAAAGGTAAGCTTAGAAAAGCACCAGCGAAAATCCGCCCGGTGGCGTAGCGCATCCGTATAACCGAAAGCCCCGCCGATGACAAAACACAGGTGGCTGTGTCCCTGCAAGGTAACGCTTTGGATTGTCTCCGCCAGCTCCGGGGAAGTAATCTGCCGGCCGGCCAGGTCTAACAAGATAACATAGGCCTGAGGCGGAATCACGGCCAGCAGGCGCTCCGTCTCTTTGGACAGCACCTGCTGACGAGTGGCTTCCGAAGGATTATCCGGCATCTTCTCTTCGTTGATGGAATTAAACTCCAGCTTGCAGTAGGGGGTCAGCCGTTTCGCATATTCCCCTACCGCCTCTACCAGATATTTCTCTTTCAATTTGCCCACGCAGGCAATCGTAACCTTCATAAGCTTACTGACCCTGCTCCCTGGGATATTCCTGCAAGGTTACTGATTTAGTTTCCTCGGCGTCTCCCCGGAGGATAACCACGCTGACCGTATCGCCCACCTTATGCTCGGCAATCTTAGCCCGCAGTTCCGCTACCTTAGTGACCTTCTGTCCCTCAAAGGAAGTGATGATATCTCCGGAACGGACACCGGCGTTAGCCAGAGGCCCGCCAGCAACCACCTTCATGATGAACAGGCCGCCGCGTACGTCTACGTCAAAGCCGTAACGAGCTGCGATATCCTTATCAATCAGCGTAGCGCCTACGTAAGGACGAATAACCCGGCCCTGCTTAGCCAGCTCATCCAGGATAGGTTTAGCCGTGTTGATAGGAATGGCAAAGCCGATACCTTCAACGGTGGATACCGCAATCTTAGCGCTGTTAATGCCGACTACCTCCCCGTCTGCGTTGACCAGGGCACCGCCGGAATTACCGGGGTTTATAGCCGCATCCGTCTGAATCAGGGTATATTTGCGGTCGCCTATTTCAATAGAACGGTTCAGGGCACTGATGATGCCCGCCGTTACGCTGCCGCGAAACTCCAGGCCTAACGGGTTGCCGATGGCAATGGCCGGCTCGCCCACCTGCAGGGTGGAGGAATCGCCGAACTCCGCTACCGGCAGATTGTCGGCATCAATCTTGACCACGGCCAGGTCGGTAGCCGCATCGGCTCCCAGCACCTTGCCCTTCATGGTCCGGCCGTCTGACAAACTGACGATAATCTCCTGGGCACCTTCCACCACGTGGTTGTTAGTCGCAATCAAACCGGATTTATCATAAATAACGCCGGAACCGGTGCCCCTCTCGGTCAGGGCCACCCGGTTGAAGAAATCGCGTACATAAGCCTTATTGGTGATACCTACCACCGTAGGTCCTACCTTTTTAGCCGCAGCTACGATAGGCGTATTTCTGGCGGCGCTAACCTTAGCATCGGTAGTGGTCGCAGCCGAAGACTTCTCCGCCGTCTTAACATTCTTCCCGGCAGCGGCGTTAGTATTGCCGCAGCCGGACAAAAGCACGGCCATGCTCATAATCAAACTAACAAACAAGATACAGAATTTACGCAAAAATATTTTGTTCATGATGATCCTCCTCGATAAAATTCTGGATAGTTGTTTCCTGGGACGTCACATAAATTTTAACCTGATGTTCCAGGCCCTGCTGCTGCAGGATATCTTCTACCGTATTCAAAGCCATAGAAGGAGTATTGTTCTCCTGGCTGAGATGGGCCAGGAAGATTTCCCGGGGCGGCGGCTTCATACCTGCCACCAGCCACCCGGCCGCCGTATTGTTCAGATGCCCGCGGGTACCCATGATCCTTTTTTTCAGCTCCGCCGGATAGCGGCCGTGTTTAAGCATAAAGGGGTCATGGTTGGCCTCAACCACCAGCACTTCCGCTCCCTGAACCGCGGCCTTGATAGAATCATTCACATACCCGGTATCGGTCACGTAGGCCAGCTTATGCCGCCCTTCCGCAAAAGAGTAGCCCAAAGGTTCCCTGGCATCGTGTGACACCGCAAAAGGCATAACTTCCAAGGGTCCAAAATGCAGGGGTGCGGAAACAGATTGCATCCTGGCGTCCAGGGACCAGTTGGCCCCGTAAAGGGCGAGCAGCGTGCCCGTACTGGCCCGGACGGGAATCTGATACTTTTTAAGAAAAGTGGCTAAACCTTTAGTATGGTCGCTATGCTCGTGGGTCAAGAAAACGCATTCCAAGTCTTCCGGTGCAAAACCTACCTCCGCCATGCTCTTAACCAGACGGCGGCAGGAGATGCCCAGATCAATTAAGAAGACCTTCCGGCCGCACCTGAGTACCGTAGCATTACCCTTGCTGCCGCTGGCCAGTACCGCCACTTCAAAATAGCTCATTATTTTGCGCCCAAGGCGCCTGCCTCCTCCAGTACGATCTTAGCGCCGGCGCTGGTACCAATACGTTCCGCCCCAGCCTCCAGCATCGCCTTGGCCGTCTGATAATCCCGGATACCTCCGGCCGCCTTAACCTTAAGACCCAGCTTATCTGCCTGCTCTTTTAAGAGCTTAACATCCGCCAGGGTGGCACCGCCCTTGTTAAATCCGGTACTGGTCTTGACAAATTGAGCTCCAGCGGCGGCAATCAGTTCACAGGCCTTAATTTTTTCTTCATCATTAAGTAAGCAGGTTTCAATGATCACCTTTACCGGCAGGCCCTGCGCTCCCCGCACCACGGCGGAGATATCCGCCTCAACCGCTTTATAATCGCCGGTCTTAAAAGCTCCGATATTCATCACCATATCCAGCTCATCCGCATGGTTTAACACGGCAACGCTGGCCGCCAGCGACTTCTCGGCGGAAGTAGAGGCGCCCAGGGGGAACCCCAGCACCGTAATGACCTTAACGTCCTCCCCGCCCAGATAATGTTTCGCCATCTCCACGTAGCAGGGATTGATGCAAACACCGTAGACGCCGGCTTTAACCGCCTCATCACACAACCTGATGATATCGGCTACCGCAGCTTCCGGTTTAAGTAATGTATGTTCAAGGTGTTTAGCTATAGACATGTAACTCAACTCCTTTTTTTAAGATAATTCTATTATAACAAATAATACCCAAGATTTGTGGCAAACCGGTAAAAAAAAGTATGGCTTTTTCGTGACGCAAAAAAACTGCCTGACGGAGCAGCCGCCAGGCAGTTTTGGTTAGATCAGCTTAGTTACTTTCCTTGGCCCGACACTTGGGGCATAAACCGTAAAAATACAGTTCTTCCCCGGAAACCTTGTAGCCGCTCTTAGTCTCCGCACTGTCGCACATGGCCGTGCAATCCAGGCTGATATCATCCACCCGGCCACACTTTACGCACTGGATATGCTGATGGTTGCTGGTATCAGCATCATAGCGGAAACTGTCTTCCCCTGTGTTCAAGACTTTAATCACATGCAGTTTATCAAAAATTTCTACGCTCTTATAAACCGTAGCAAAACTCATCGTGGGAAACTGAGGCTGCAAAGCCTTAAATAAAGTTTCAGCATTGGGATGACTCTTAGTCTTAGACAAGCTCTCGTAGACCGCCAGACGTTGAGGAGTCACTTTATAACCGTTAGAACGTAACACTTCCGATAAAGCTTTACTAGTTAACACGTTAAACACCTTTCCCTTCTTAAAATGCTTAATACTATTATACCATAACTAACCTTACCATAATTTTACTTCAGACGATAAGAAGAATATCTATTCGTTCTTATATTATAAATGTAATTCATAAACTAACAAATAATTTTTATCCTCGGCTTACCGCATATATAATTTACCAGAAATACGCATTTTTGGCAAGTGAAAAATCCGAAAAATAGCACCTTTTCTTAAATTAATGCATTTTTGCCTACTATTTTCCTACCGGTGCTATATAGTATAATTTTTGCGCATATTTGCGGTTATTTAGCGATTATTGCTCGAGTTAATGTATCATACTATATAAAAAAATATATAGCCCGGTTTCCTTTAAACTGCAAAATTCACATAAAGTTCCCTTTACCTGCAAGGAAATTTTTACGCTTTGCCGAATAAAAAGATTGATATATTATTTTAAAAGGAAGACGGCTTTGCCAAGCAACTTTCTTTCCTAAACAACTTATAAACGGAGGTTATTCGCATGGATAAAATTACCACCTTACTGGCCGTAGAGCTAAAGATTAAACCATCCCAGGTAGAAGCCACCTTACAACTGTTGGACAGCGGCAACACGGTGCCTTTTGTAGCCCGTTACCGTAAAGAAGTCACCGGCAGTTTGGATGAGGAGCAGATTCGGAACATTGAGGAAAAAGCTCAGTACCTGCGCAACCTGGACCAGCGCCGCCAGGAAATCCTGGCTTCCATCACGGAGCAGGAAAAGCTGACCCCGGAGCTGGAACAGCAGCTAAATAAAGCCGTCAAGATGCAGGAGCTGGAAGACTTGTACCTACCCTACCGGCCTAAAAAGCGCACCCGGGCACAGATTGCCCGGGAGAAGGGTTTAGAATCCCTCTCTGACCTTATCTTAGCGCAAAACGAACCGGCCCTGCCCTTAGAAAAACTGGCTGCCCTGGCGGTAGACCCGGAAAAGGGCGTCAACAACGTGGAAGAAGCCTGGAACGGCGCCATGGATATCGTGGCCGAAACCGTGGCCGACCGGGCGGATGTGCGGGAGTTCCTGCGCCGCATCCTCTGGCAGGAGGCCGCCTTATCCTCGGAGCTGGCGGTGTCCGAAGCCGAGGGCAAGGACTTTTTGATGTATAAGGAGTACAGCGAGCCGGTGAAGCTGATTCCGCCCCACCGCATCCTGGCCTTAAACAGAGGCGAAACCTTAAAATACCTGAAGCTGACCTTAAACTGTCCTACGGAAAATATTCTGGCCCGTTTAAACCGGTTTCTGAAGATTCATCCTACCGGTACTTATACGGAAATGTATACCAGTGCCACCGCTGATGCTTACAAGCGTTTGATTTTCCCCTCCCTGGAACGGGAAATCCGCAGCGAGCTGACCGCCAAGGCGGAAAAACAGGCTATCAGCGTTTTCAGCGCCAACCTGCGCCAGCTGCTTTTGCAGCAGCCCATCGGCGGACATACGGTGCTGGGGCTGGACCCGGGCTACCGGACCGGCTGTAAGGCTGCGGTAGTGAATCCTCAGGGCAGGGTGCTGGCCATAGATACCTTATATCTGACCGGCAGCGACCATCAGCAGGCCGAGGCTGAGAAGAAGTTTCTCAAGCTGGTTAAAGACCACGGGGTTACCCTGGTCGCCATGGGCAACGGCACCGCCTCCTTTGAGACGGAAGAATTCACCGCTAAGATGATTGAAAAACATCAGCTGGATATTTCCTATTTAATCGTCAGCGAAGCCGGCGCTTCGGTTTACTCAGCTTCTAAGCTGGCCCGGGAAGAACTGCCCGACCTGGACGTATCTTTGCGGGGAGCGGTTTCTATCGCCCGCCGGATCCAGGACCCTTTAGCCGAGCTGGTTAAGATTGAACCTAAGGCTATCGGCGTGGGCCAGTACCAGCACGACGTAAATCAGAAAGAGCTGACGGAAGCCTTGCGCCAGGTAGTAGAATCCTGCGTTAACCACGTAGGCGTAGAGCTAAACACGGCCTCGCCGGCACTGCTCAGCTATGTTTCCGGCATCAGCGGCACGGTGGCAAAGAACATTATTTCCTTCCGCAACGAAAACGGACCCTTTAAAAACCGCAAGCAGCTGCTAAAGGTTCCCCGGCTTGGACCGGCGGCCTTTACCCAGTGCGCCGGCTTCTTGAGGATCAAAAACGGTACGGAACCTTTGGATAACACATCGGTCCATCCGGAAAGCTATCAGCTGACGGAGCAAATCCTGCAAAAGCTGGGCTGCCCCACCACCAACTGCTCTGAACCGGGAGTACAACTGGTAGCCGCCCGGGCCAACCCGGAGGAACTGGCCGGAAGCCTGAACGCCGGCCTGCCCACCGTTACCGATATTTTAAGTTCCCTGGCCAAACCAGGCCGGGATCCCAGAGAAGACTCCCCGGCACCCTTAAGCCGCAAGCACGTTACCAAGCTGAGCGACCTGGTCATCGGCAGCGTGGTTAAAGGTACCGTCCAGAACGTGGTAGACTTCGGCTGTTTCGTAGACATCGGCCTCAAGGTCAGCGGCCTGGTCCATCGCAGCGAACTGACCAACAAACATTTCCGTCATCCCCTGGATGTGGTAAGCGTAGGTCAGGTGGTCGACGCTATAATCATCAGCATCGATGAGGCCCGTAACCGGATCGGTTTAAGCCTCAAACGGGTTCCCAAAAAGTAAACCCTCCCCCGGCAGCGAAGGAGTAGGCCCGGACCTTAACGGCTCCATCCACCTGCAACAAAGTCAAGATTCGGACAGCAAAGACCTAATTCAAATATTTGTCACAAGAGGCGGCGGTTAAAAGCTCATTTTGACAAATTTTTGCCATAAAGGCTTGTTAAAATAACTCCTACTAAAAGACAAGGAGTTACATCATGAAAATAAGTAAACTACAAATTTTTCGTTTATTAGCGGTTTTAATTTGTCTGGGCGCGGCCAAGCTTATCGGCGGCGGCCGTATCGGCTGGCTCTGGCTCAGCCTCACCGTGGTCATCTTCGGGCCTTTTTATTGCGGCTGGACCTGTCCCTTCGGCACCATCAGCCGCCTGTCCAATGAACTGGGGCGCCATTTCCTGCCCAAGTTCCAGCTGCACCTGCCTGAGCAGTTAGACCGGTACCTGCCCATCTTCAAGTATCTTTCCTTCTTTTGCTTTTTATGTGTGGCAGTCTTTCCCCAATACGGTTTTAATGCCCTTAAAGACGTAGTTCCTGGCGTCAAGACCCTGGAATCGGTAAGAATAGTCTTCGGTCTTCCGGTTGCCATTTTTGCCGCTAATTTTTACTGCCGGTATTTTTGCTGGCATAAAGCTCATTACAATCTTTTCGGACTGCTTTCTCCCGCCGCCATCACGGTGGATACGGAAAAATGTATCGGCTGCAACGCCTGCCAGAAAGTCTGCCCCATGAACCTGAAGCCTAACCAGCCGGCCAAGTTTAAAACCGACTGCGTAATGTGCATGCAGTGCGTGGAAGCCTGCCCCAAGAATGTCCAGGCCGCCCGGTTTACTTTTTACGGCCGCCCGGTCAGCCCGTATGTAATCGGTACCCTTTACCTGATCGTCTATATTTCGCTGCTGCTGGCAGTTAAATATTTAAACTTCTAAAAAGCTTTAAACTTCTGCAAAACGGGACGGTGGTCCTGGCGAATTTTTTCGCCGGCTGCCGTCCCGTTTTGGCGTAAAAAAAGCTTGCCCTAAAAACTTTTCGTTCTCAGGACAAGCCCGCTTTAGCTATTCCGGCAGCTGCCAGGAAAGCTCCCCTGGCAGCCGTAAGAGTAATAACAATTTTATTATTCCCGGCGAGGATCAGACTGATACCCTTCCGACGTCCCCGCTCTTAATTTTCTAATCCAGCACCTGCAGGGAACGGCTGACCGCATTCAGCACCTGATGGCCTTCCGGCGTTACCAGGACTAAATCCTCAATCCGCACGCCGCACTGGCCCGGCAGGTAGATACCCGGCTCTACCGAGAAAATCATGCCCGGCTTCAGCTCCTCGGTATTAGCACTGGAAACATCACCGTAATCATGAGTTTCCAGCCCGATAGAATGTCCGGTCCGATGAGTAAAATACGGTCCATAGCCGGCCGCCTCAATTAGTCCTCTGGCCGCCCGGTCCACCTCACAGAACCTGGCTCCCGGTTTTACCATCGCGATGGCTTTATCATGAGCCGCCAGCACGGTGGAATAGATTTTCTGGGCCTCAGCCGGCACATGTTTGTAAAACACCGTCCGCGTCATGTCCGAACAATAAGACCGATAACGGCAGCCGATATCGATAACGATACTGTCCCCGGCCTTCAGCACCGTCCCATCCGGTTGATGATGAGGATCAGCGCCGTTAGCCCCAAAGGAAACGATGGGCGGGAAGGAATAGTCACTGGCCCCCATCTTCTCATAAAAGGGCAGCAAAGCTTTAACCAATTGAATTTCCGTACAGCCTTCGCCTACCAGGCCGATCAGCTTGGTAACAGCCTGATCGTTAATTTGGGAGGCTTTTTGCATCAGCGCAATTTCCTGGGCATCCTTGCACATCCGCAAATGGTCCAGCAGACCGGAGCAATTTAAATAACGATTGCCCGGCAAAAGGCCCTGCAGCGCCAAAAGAAATCCCGAAGGCCAGGTCTTATCGATGCCCACCGCCTGTTTAGGCTCCAGGTACCGGGACAAGATATCCACCGGCTGATCCGTATCCTTAAAGGTTACCACTTCCAAAGCGTCATCCAAGGGAGCAGTAAACAGCTCATTTAAAAACAAGCGCGGTTTCTGCTCCAGATGCAGGTACAAAACCAGCATCCGTTCCCCGCAGGCATACCACCTGCCGGTCAAATAAAAGATAGTGGCCGGACTAGTTACCAGCAGCTGGCTTAAATTATCCTCCTGCATCATCGTATAGACTTTTTGCAGCCTTTCCTGGTTCATAATTTCTTCCTCCGTTCTGATTAAGAAAATATTTCCTTATCAGTCTCCGAACAGTTATTAATTTTATCACAGTCCGGCTTAAAAGCCAACCCCCTGCCTGAAATCTGCTTTTACAGCCAGTTTTATCCCCGAAACAGGGTAAAAAAAAAGCCCTTACGAGAAGGGCCAAATGAGGGGCAAATTTATTACATCTTTAGTTTACCATATTTGTATACATTATGCAAGATATTTTTCAGAAAATTTCCCACTTTTTGGGGGTCATTTTTTAACCGCCCTGCTCCAAATTTTCTTTTCCATATCCAGGCGTAGAAATGAAAAACCCCGGCTGAGAGCGCTGTCCAACCGGGGTTTGATTTTGTATTAGTTAGCCGGCTTTACGGATTTTGGAACAGAAGTCGTGCTGCCGCTATCTTTTTTAGGAGTATTTCCCACAGGAGGTTTCACCGGTTTCGGCGGTTCAATAATGATCGTATCCGACGACTTGCCGCTGTCACTGTCATTTTTAGATGTTTCCTTCTGAGGAGGCGTAACCTTAGGAGCTACCTTAGATATCCCGTCCCGGGCATCCTGTTTCTTCTTAGCCTCGGTCTTAGGGACCGCTTTTTCGACATTCACGCTCTGCCGGTACTCGCTAGCCAGCCGCTGCGTATCCGCCTGATAATCAGAGCTCATCGTGCCGCCTTGAATAGCGGCCATCATCTGCCGCAGCTTCGGAATATCCGGCAGCCAGTAACTGATGTCATCGATATATTCCGGCGTACCGGGGACCATCGCAGCTTTAAGACCGCTGCTGCCGCCCTGCTCCTGTTTTTCTTTCATCATGGTGCTCATCGCCCGGGCAAAATCCACCATCTCGCTGACCGACAAATCGGTCTTAATCATGGTATGCAGTTGTTTTAACAGAGCCGGCAGCCTGGGTACGATGCTGACCGAGGTCATCTTTTTATAAACAGCGGCCATAAACTTCTGCTGCCGTCCGATGCGGCCGATATCTCCTTCTTCATCCCGGTAACGCACATACTGAATGGCCTGTTTGCCGTCCATATGCTGCATCCCCGGCTGCAGGTCAATCTTAAAGCCGTCCCAGTCGTCATAATAGTACATCCGCTTTTCTACGTCAATATCGATGCCGCCCACGGCATCCACCAGGTCCTTAAAGCCCTGGAAATTAACCGTTACGTAGTTGTTAATCTTAATACCCAGCAGGTTTTGTACCGTCTCCCGGGTCAGGTTCACACCGCCGTAAGCATAAGCATGGTTAATCTTGTCCCAGCCCTGCCCCTTAATCTTGACCCTGGTATCCCTGGGTATAGAAAGCATGGACACATCCTTACTCTTAGGATCCATCATCAGGACAAACAACGTATCGCTGCGCCCTACGTCGTCTTCATCAGGACGCTCATCCACCCCCAGGACCACCACGTTCTCCCGGCCGGAAAGATGGAACGTCTTCTCCAGCTTCTCAACGGAAGGGTTGTCCATAAAAGCATAAACCGCCCAGCTGACCGCTAACACTAAAGAGAAGATGAGTCCGAATATTTTACGCATTAAGAAACCAGATCCTTTCCAAAACGCAGCCAAAAGCTATGCAGGATCCTGGCTGTCATGCCCCAGATCACATGCCCTTCGTACACATAAAAGAATACCCGGTAGCCGATTCTCTGCCGCCAGTCGCGAATCATGGTCGGCACCAGATCAAAGGGAAAATCCGCCGGAGCCCGGTTGGCCAGCTGCATCGTTACCTGCCTGGGCTCATAGTCTTTAAAAAATTTAAGTGGTACCGTAAACAGCTCCTGTACCTCATCAGGATTAGGCCGGGCCGCCTCCAGGTTTCTAATCAGACCCGCATAGGGGTGGATAACCAGACCAAGGTGGGTAACCAGAATATCCAGCCGGCCAGGCAGAAGCTCCACCGCAGCCTCCGGCAGTCCCAGTTCCTCCCGGGCCTCCCGTAAGGCCGTAGCGGCAAAATCACCATCCTGAACTTCAAAGCGTCCGCCGGGAAAACAGATTTCCCCCGGCTGCCATTTCAGCTTAGCGGACCGTACCTCAAACAAAAGCCCCGGACCCTCCGGTGTTTCTACCAGGGGCAAGAGCACCGCCGCATCCCGTTTATAGTCCAGGCGGTCCAGCTGCGGTTCCCGCTCCGCCAGACGGCCGGCAATCTTACGGCCTAACAGACCCAGCGTATCCTCCATAATAGTCTCCATCCTACTGCCAGAACTTGCGGCACCAATAGTGATAAAAAACTTTCGTCACCCCAGTCCGCTCCAGCTCTTTCCCTATTTTAAGAATAAGTCATACAAGATAACCGCTGCGGCGCCGGGAATACCAAAGAACCCGGCAATCAGAGCCTTTAAAACATTAATATGGACGGTAAAGCCCAAAAGGCCCCCGACCAGATTAAACACCCACAGCATAAGAGCCCCCACAATGCCGTTATATAACAGCTTCACCGGCAGGCTTAAAAACTTTACCAGCAGATATAACAGGATAATTGCGATGATCAGCACGCCAAAACCGCCTATACCTGCTATGGTAGCCGTCAAAAATTCCATTTTCTAACACCCTTTCCGTAAACACGCTTAATTAACCCGACAGAAGAAACTGCCGCCGGAGGCGGACCAATCTTTGCGGAGTTAACTATTTCTAATTATCGTTAGTTATTCTTACCTATTTTTCTCATCATCGTTAGCTTTTTTAACTTTCCTTAAGCGGACGACGGTTCTCCAGCGCCCGGGACAAGGTAACTTCATCGGCGTATTCCAAATCGCCGCCCACCGGAAGCCCGTGGGCAATGCGGCTGACCACCACCGGCAGTTTTTCCAGCAGCTGACCCAGATAGGTCGCCGTAGCCTCGCCCTCCACATCGCTGTTGGTGGCCAGGATTACTTCCCGGACCTGCCCCGGCGCTAAACGCGCCAGCAGCTCCTTAATTTTCAGATTATCCGGTCCGATGCCGTCCAAGGGTGATAACACCCCGTGCAGAACATGATAGGTACCGTTATAACCCTGGCTGCGTTCCATGGCCAGCACATCCTGGGGGTGTTCTACCACGCAGATGATGCCCTGGTCCCTGGTTTCATCCGCACAAATATCGCACAGCTCTTTGTCGGTGTAATCGTAACACTGCCGGCAAAGATGCACCTGCTGTTTGGCTTCCAAAAGCGTCCGGGCCAGATGTGCCACATCCTCTTCCGGCATATCTATCACATGATAAGCCAGCCGCAGCGCAGTCTTGGAACCAAGTCCAGGTAAACGCCGCAACTGGTCATAGACGTTGCTTAAAGGTCTGATAAGCTTGGCCATGTCTTACATGCCAGGAAGCTTAAGGCCGCCGGTAATCTTGCCCATCTCCTGCTCCGTAACCTCGTTAACCTGGCGCAGGCCCTCATTCACCGCCGCCACGATCAGATCCTGCAGCATCTCCACATCCTCCGGGTCTACGGCGCTGGGAGCAATCTTGACGCTGACCAGCTCTTTCTTGCCGTTTACTACTACCGTAACGGCACCGCCGCCCACCGTAGTTTCAAAAGTACGGCCTTCAATATCGGACTGGCTCTTTTGCATCTCCGCCTGCATCTTCTGCATCTTCTGCAGCATACCCTGCATATTACCCATACCGCCCATTCCAGGAAACTTCATACCTTTACCCATGTTAAATCCTCCTTCATATTGATCTTGCCTGATTAATCATTATTTAACCTGTTCCGGCTCATTTTTCCGCCGGAATCAGAGTACCGCCAAAGGTCTGCCAGGCCTTTTTCGTGCTGTCCGCCAAATTCTCTTCGGAAACGGCAGCCACTGCTTTTTCCAGCTTACCGGCAGTTTGTGCCGCCCCTTTAACCGGTGCCGGTTTGGAAACCGGCCCGCCCGTCACAGCACCTGTCACCTGTCCCGCTGCCGCAGCTTTGGGGCCGGGCCCTGATACCGGGACCTTCCCGGGTCCAGCTTCATTCAAATTTACACAGTTCAGCACTACCGGCCGGCGGCTGACCCGCAAAAGGGCTTCTTCAAAAGTCTTTTTATAATCGGCCTGTTTCATTCTACTACAACTAAAGCCATTTTTAAAGCCCAAAGTCAAAATATTATCGGCAAAAGCCAGGACTTCTGCTGGTTTGGCGCAAGCCACCATGGCATGTTTACGTTCCGTCTTAAGCAGCTCCAGGGCCTGACACCAGAATTCGTCCCCCGCCGCCCATTCGCCTCCATAAGGCGTATAGGACGCGGCAGGTTCCACCGCCGGCTTAGCTGGTCCGCCGCTCTGAGGCCAGGTTGGAGCAGATCCTCCGGAAGCTGGTTTGGCCGCCGGTACAGCCTCCGGTTCCCGGGACTTAAGCCCGGGTTTAACCACAGACGCTGAACCGGCGGGAGGCGCCCACCCGGCCGGCGCGCCAGCCTGAGTTCTCACGGCTGTCTCTAAAACCGCAGGCCCCGCTTTTACCTGTCCGGTCCGGCCCGAAGCAGGCTTATCTTCAGCCGCTCCCCTGACCGGAGGCTTATTTTCTTGGTCACCAGATACCGGCGCAGCTTCAGCCGCCGGCGCTCTTAAGCCGCCCCGGCGGATAATCTCCTCCAGAGCTCCTACCCGGGCTTTTAAAGCTGCCACGCTGTCTCCCTGCTGCCGGCAAAGTTCATAAAAGCACAGCTCGGCTACAATCCGGCCCCGGGTGGACTGGCGCAATTCCTGCAAAGCCTGATGCAGCACTTCCTGAGAGGCCACCAGCCTCTCCTGAGGGAAAAGCGGCACCAGCTTGCCCAGTTCTTCCGCCGTATCCGTCATATAAATTTTTTGATAAGAAGACGCCGCCTGAAAGAGCAAGAGCGCCTGTAAATATTCCATCAGTTCCGATAAGATCTGCCCGATGTCCTTGCCCTGAGCCAGGAGCTGGTCAAACAGCTCCAGAGCCGGAGCCACCTCCCTGCGCCCTAAGGCGCCTACCAGCTGTCGCAGTACCTCCGTACCGATGATACCCCGCACCAAACGGACGGTTTGGGCCGTCACTGTTTCCGCCATGACCCCGCACTGCTCTAAAAGGCTCAAAGCATCGCGCATGCCGCCCTCCGAAGCCGCAGCGATCAACTGCAAGGCCTCGTCCTCCGCTTTAATATCGCTGCCGTCCGCTACCTTGCGCAGGTGAGCGGCAATCTCCTCCAGGGTCAGCGGGTGAAAATCAAAGCGCTGACAGCGGGAATGAATGGTGGGCAGAATTTTCTGCGGCTCGGTGGTCGCCAGAATAAACACTACATGATCCGGCGGCTCCTCCAGGGTCTTTAAGAGGGCGTTGCAGGCCTCGTTGGTCAACATATGGGCCTCGTCGATGATATAAACCTTGTACCGGCAGTTAACCGGCGCAAAATCCGCATTCTTATTTAAATTTTTAATATCTTCCACGCCCCGGTTAGAAGCTGCATCCAGTTCCAGCACATCCATGGAGCGCCCTTCCGCAATCTCCAGGCAGTTCTGGCAGGCATCACAAGGGGTAGCCGTAGGGCCCTGTTCACAGTTTAGGGCCTTGGCAAAGATTCTGGCCGTGGTCGTCTTACCTGTACCCCGGGGACCGCTGAACAGATAGGCATGAGCAATACGCCCGGTTTCCAGGGCATTCATCAAAGCCTGTTTAACCGGGGCCTGTCCTACCAGGGTCTGAAAGTTTTTGGGACGCCACCGCAGATACAAGGTTACATAAGCCACCCACGTCACAACCTTTCCTTCTGATACTAGCTTATTATATCAAAAATCCCGGCCAAGTAAAAGCTCAGAAAGTGAAGAAAGTGAAACAAAGAAACCGTTTCCCGGCTTCCTGTCCCACTTCCCTTTTAACCGTCAAATTCTCCTGCCGGCGGCTCTGCGCTTATCCAGCTTATCCAACATATCTTTTCTAACAAACCGCTCTGGCTTTTCTCTTCCAGACCGCCTAAAAAACAAATTTTCCTGTAGGACCACAGCACCAGGCACCCCTGCGGCACAAGAAAGTGTCCGCTTAGTGCTGCTTCCTTCCGGATCTGACACGGTTCACAGGCTTTCTTTGCGCAGGACCCGTTGCTGCAGCCCTACAGGAAAACTATACTAAAAATGCCGCTTCAGCGGCAGGATATTTAAATGGCGGAGAGAGAGGGATTCGAACCCTCGGTGCGGTTTCCCGCACACACGCTTTCCAGGCGTGCACCTTCAACCGCTCGGTCATCTCTCCGGTTGAAAATTATCATGCATATATAATTAAATAAAATCATGCGGCCGACTTACAGCCGCATGTAAAAGTATACTTAGAAAATCGATTTTTGTCAAGCTTTTTTTACTTTTCTTCAAAATCTTCTTCCGGCATAATAAACAAAGAGCATTCGGAATTAAGGGTAATATTCTGCGCCGTACTGCCCATCAAAAGCCCTTGCACCAGACCGGCACCGGTCTTAGCCGTAAAAATCAAAGAACATTTTTCTACCTCGGCCAGATGACAGACCGCTTTGGAAGCCGGGCCCTCCTCAATAATATACCGGGCCTGCACATCAAAGAAATGCATCTCATCTACCAGCTCCTGCAGCATGGCCTTAGCAATTTCCGTCTTCTCCCGGAGTTTTTCCTCGCTGCGCCACCGTTCAATCACATGTACGAACACGACCTCACCCACATGTTCCCGCAAGCTGCGGATTACGTTCAAGGACAACAAGGACTTTTTTGAAAAGTCCGTAGGTACCAGGACCCGGCTCAGATAGTCTTCCATGGGCTCGCCCTTGACGATTACCGTGGGCACCTCAGTGGCCCTGGCCACATCAAAAGTAGTGCTGCCGATCAAGGTGCTCTTTAAGAGACCTTTGCCGTGAGAAACCAGCATCAGCAGATCAACATCATACTTGCTGACCGCCGTGGCGATACCGTCCAGCACCTCGTCTTGCTCCCACACGATCTTCACATCATCGTACCCGGCCTTATGCAGGTCATTCTCAAAACTCTGCAGCTGGCTATAAGTCTTCTTAAAATAACCGCTTTCCGGAGAAGCATCCTCGGCATCTTCGACCACATGCAGTAAATAAATCTGGGTTTCCGGCGCCGGACAAAGACTATAAAACGCAGCCAGCAACTGCTCCGTGGGTTCTGACATATCCATCGCCAACATAACCCTGCTAAACATAGACATCTTCCTTTCTGGAAGGCCCGGCCCTTCCCCCAACCATTACCGGGCTTTAGAATGAAAATCAGGAACCAGGATCTAAAGAATAGGTATTTTAGCTTGTCTGCTCTTCTAATTAATATTATAATGAATTTAGCAAAACAAGGCAAGTCTTTGCCCTAAAGAAAAGATTTTTACTTGAAAACCGGACAAAGACCTGCAAAAGGAGCAGATAGCTATGAGGTCAGATGATGTAAAGCAGCCAGAGGGTTTTAATTGGGTAGACCTGCCCTTGAGCGGGGATAAGGTTAAACTGCTGGAAATATATCAACATTTTAAACTAAAGCTGAGCCTGCAAAATGCTATAGAAAATCGCAGACAAGCTTCCGCCGTCTGCGTGCAGGATAACGCTATAGTGATTTTTTGCCGTTACTTGTTCTTAGACAGCAACCTGATGGTCAACAACGACTGCCTGACCCTGCTGCTTACCTCTGCCCAATTGACCACCCTGCGGCACACCCAGGACCGGATCTGGGATCAGCTCCGCAGCTCCATCCAGTTTCTGCCGGCGACCAAGGAGCGCCCCGGCAAGGTCCTGGCCTTGGTCCTGCAAAAAGCTTTTGCCAGCACCGGCACCGTATTAAACTCCCTGGACGATTCCCTCAGCAGCCTGCAAAGCGCTTACGAACAGGAAGGACAGCTGCCCAGCGACAAAACGCTTCTGCAGCTGCGCAGCACCTTAGGCGAGGCCTCAGCTACCACCAGCGGCTTAAAAGAGCTGCTGGACCAATTGCCGGACTCCTTAGGCTTAACACCCGCCGGACCGCTTAAGGCCGAATATAATTTACTTCAGCTTACCTTAAACAATCTGAAACTGCTGCTCACCAGCACCGCCTCTTCCCTTACCGCCCTGGAACAGCTGCGCCGCAATCAGCTGCTGGAGCGCACCAACACCAACCAGCGCCAGCTGTTCACCTTATGCAGCATCCTCTTACCGCTGATTTTTATCGCCGCCTTGTACGGCATGCGGTTTGAAAATATGCAGGAGTTAAGTTCTCAGTGGGGCTATCCCCTCTGCCTCTGCGTCATGGCCCTGGTAGCCCTGGCCGCCTGGTGGCACAGCAAAAAATAAACCTACGGCTCTGTAACACCGTAGGTACAGTTTTACTTATATTTATGGTCCTGTTTTTTTTAAAGTTCTGTTCTTTTAGGTCCTGTCTTTTATTTAAAGTCCTGCCTTTTTTAAGGTCCTGCCTGTTACTTAAGGTCCTGCCTGTTACTTAAGGTCAGGCCTTTATTTACGGTTATACTCTTCCATTTCCGCCACCGTGATGGCCGGATTAGTATAACAATTCTTATCATTAGGCGTCAGCCTGCCCAGGCTGATAGCATGAGCCGGGCACCACTGGGCGCAGGCAAAGCAGGAATAGCAGGGCTGACCGAAAACCGGCAGTCCGTCGGCAATATTAATGCAGTGTGCGGGGCATACCCGGGCACAGTTGCCGCAATGAATACATTTAGTGCTGTTCACCTTACGTTTCTTTACTGCCACCAGCTTATCCATGACCAGCCAGCCGGTAAGATTAGCCACCTGCCAGACCGGATTAGTACCCAGGATGGCGCTGTTATCCCTTCTGGCCTTCACATCAAAAGCAATGGTGTCCACCTGCTCCAGCGCCTTGGCCAGCATAACGCTCCGGTTAGAAAAAGGTGTAGAAAAAGCGATGCTGTTATCAGGCATCGGCAAGGCATACCCGGCACTCAGCTTTAACCCCCGGACCGCCAGGAGCTCCTGGACCTGCTGCAGAGCTTTGCCCTGGGTGGCGCCCATATCGGCGACACAGAACAGATAGGGATTGCTCTTAATCCTCAGGCGCTGCAGAAACTCATGCACCACCGGAGGTATGCTCATACAGTAGACAGGGGTGACCAGGCCGATCAGGTCATCGTCCAGTTCTTCCGGATTTTTTAAATAGGTGCCCACACTTCTGATCTCTGCTTCCAGATTGCCCGCCAGCCTTTTAGCCAGGCTCAGGCTGTTGCCGGTGCCGCTGAAATAATATATCTTAGCCATTTTAAGCTTCCTTTCACCGCCCGCTTGGCGGTCTCTATCCTAATTGCAATTCTCTTTAAGCTGTAACCCTGACATTCCTTACGCAAACCTATTACTTTCTATCAATTAAATTGATTGTGCCGTTTAAGGCCTCCCGCTGTTTTCCTGATATTTACCTAAGTATATCAGAAAAACCCTTGCTCCACAATCGAAAATCAGGTAAGATTAATTAGGCCCTCTTCAAAGGCCGGAGAAAATTTTTACCGCTGCCTAAAAACTAAGGAGTGAGACAAATGTTCAAATTTATTCATAATAACTTTAATGTGCTGGATTTAAACAAGAGCCTGGCCTTCTATAAAGAAGCCTTAAACCTGGTGGAGGTGCGCCGGATTGAAAACCCGGCCTTCACCATCGTTTACCTGGGCGATCAGGGTCAAACGCCCCACCAGCTGGAACTTACCTGGCTGAAGGACCGCAAAGAGCCCTACAACCTGGGTGATAATGAATTCCATCTGGCCTTCCGGACCGATGACTTTGAAGCAGCCTACGCCCATCATAAAGCCATGGGCTGCATCTGCTACGAGAACAAGGCCATGGGTATTTATTTTATCACCGACCCGGACGGTTACTGGCTGGAAATCGTTCCCACACGTTAATCGTTAAACGTACCTTAGAAACACTTGAACGCCTGCTTATGAGCGGCGGCGGTTTGGACAGCTTCCAGCCGCTTGTCTCAAGGCAGGCGTTTTTTTACGCGTTTTACGGTCTTAAAGGTTTTATAACTTGTGACCTACGATTTTGTGGTTTACGATTTTTTAGTTCACGGTTTTGTGGTTTACGATTTTACAGTTTAAGGCTTTGTAGTTTACGGTTTTGTAGTTTACGGTTTTGTGGCTTGTGGTTTACAGTTTTATGTTGTTCCTCTTCTTACGCCCAGACCGCCTGTAAAACGGCTTTCAGCGCCTGAGGCAGTTCCCTGGTCAGGCTGGGACGGTTAACCCGCTCTCCCGCCTGGTGCAGGCATTTACCCCAGGGTCCCAGCAACATGCAGGGTACCTGCAGCTCATACAGGGCCTTAAAGTCAAAGCTGTATTCAGGGCCCCACAAAGGCGTATTGTCGCTATAGCTGCTGCCCGGCCCGCTGCGCAGAATGCCGCCGTAGCTGCAGTCAGACACGCCCAGGAAATACTGTTCAAACTGCACCGGCAAAATTCTATTCACAGCCTGCAAAGCTTTTTCCAGCGCCGCCTGCTTCTTAGCCGCCGCCTCCGCCTTAACTTTCGGCAAGGCCGCGTCCGCCTGGCGCCAGCTTTGTACCGCCGGGTAATAAGGAGGAGCAAAACCTACCACCATCAAAGGACCGCTATAGCGGCTGAAAGCCACCAGCTTCTGCATCGCTTTGATGGTCAGGGCCGGATAATCCGGGCTGGCAGAAGCCAGCTGCCCGGCCAGATACTGAGCCAGCTCCTCCCGGAACTGCGCAAATTGAGGCCGGCCGGAAGCCAGATACCAAAGCTCGCCGCAGCTGATGACCTTAACGTTCAATCCGTTGCCGGCCCTAGCCAGCACCCGGTCCGCCGCTTCCCGGCAACGGCTTAAAAAGTACTCCAGCACCTGACCTGGAGTTTTAGTAAAGGTTAAAATATTACAATAACCGGCCGCCTGAAAGGGAACGGTAAAGTCATACCCGGTTTTTAAGTCCCGGGCGTACATCCAGGCCGGCGGCGGCGTTTCCTGAGCCGGAGCGGTAAACTCCGGAGTCAGCTGTAAGTCAGGCGCCTCATCCGCCAGGTTCCGGTCGCCCTCCGTGGCATTTACCAGCTCGGACAACAGGCTGACCGCACTAAGGCCCTCCCGGTAACTGCCCAGCTGTACCGCCTTGCCCTGGACCAGGACCACCGGCAAAAGTTTGCCCACGCTGCCGATACCTACCACCTGTTTGCCTTGCTCCCGGCGGTTAGGCTCACTATTCACCAAAAGCAGATACTCCAGCTTTTCCTGCTGCTGGAGCCTGGTCATAAAAGGCAGGACGCTGCGCATACCCGCCGAAAAAGATTCTTCATCCGGGACGGAGATAAAGAGCAGGCTGCCGGCCTCCGGCTGGGCCGCATATTCCGCCAGTACGGCTAACTGAGCGGCTATACCACCCTTCATATCGCAGCTGCCCCGGCCGAAAATCCATTGACCTGATACATAGTCATCTTCCGCTTCCTTGTCCGGCTTTAAAGGCAGCACCTTGCTGCCGGCCTCCTGAATCTGGCAGGCCCATGGTTCTGCCTCAGCGTACACACCGGTATCCACCACATCATGATGATTCAGAAAAATAACCGTACGGGCACCGGGGCCCTTTACCAGGGCATATATACACTGCCGCTGGTGCAAATCCCCGGGCAGGTCAAAATGCCCGCAATAGTCAGGGTGAGCCTGAAAATAAGGCCAAGCCTCCAGATAGTTTAGTAAAAAATTCTCTACCTCCAGCTCGGCTGCAGTATTGGTAGTACTTTTAACCGCCACCAGCCTGGCCAGAAGTTTTTCTATATCCTGTTCCATCTTTCCCGCCTCTTTTATCATACCTGTCAGGAAGCTGACCGGCTGTTGCCGGTTCTTCCCGTGTTCAGATTCAAGTTTACACTTAACTTATGTTTTTCCTGTGTTCAATTTTTTCTGGCCGGCTTCTAATTCCCGAATCCTAAGGGGCAGACTGTTTAGCACCCCGGTATGGAAGGGATGAGGATAATGCCTGGCAAGATCCAAAGCCTGCTGAAAATAAGGCAGGGCCGGCTCGGCCTGCCCGGTCAGGCGATAGATAATCTCCCCCATATCTCTCAAACAGAGCACCTTATGCTCAGTCTGGCTTAAGCCTTCCGCCGGTACCTCAGTTAGATCCGGCTCCACCGGCAGCACCGTCTGCAGCACGATCATCGCGTCCTCCAGCTCTCCTTTAAAACATAAGGCCCGTCCCACAACGGAACGGCACAACCAGTCATCCTGGTCCCGGATCATTTCCACCGGTACCGGCCAGGACCCGGTGGCAACCTTTTGCACATATCCGGCCCATTCTTTGGCATCCATAGCATCCTCCCGCCGCTAGCCTGCAGCTTACTTAAGCAAAAGCGCCCAATAAAAAAGGGCTGCTTTCAGCATTACCTGTCCACAGCCGCAAAATAAGGGAAAGCGTGTTCAATTGTCCTGTCTGACCGCCAAACCAGCCCGCGCAGGACTTTCTTCAGCCAACTTATTGATTATCCCGTACATAGACCCTGGGTACCCGGGGACTGACGGCACAGATAAGCTCATAACAGATGGTATCACACCATTTAGCGACCTGCTCGAAGGGCAGCTGGCTGCCGCCGAAAACGACAACCTCATCGCCTACCTGCACATCAGGAATATCCGTAACATCCAGCATCACCTGATCCATGCAGACCCGGCCCACGATAGGCGCTTTTTTGCCCTTAACGATCATATAGCCTTTGTTCGAAAGCATCCGGTTAACCCCGTCGGCGTAACCGATGGGCACCGTAGCAATAGCGCTGGGCCTGGTGGTAGTAAAGGTCCGGCCGTAGCCGATGCTGCAACCGATGGGCAGCGTCTTAACGAAGCTGACCGTAGCCTTAACTGTCATCACCGGCCGAAAACCGCTGTAACAATCAATCATATGGGCCGGATGCAGCCCGTACAGGGTGATGCCCTGACGCACCATGTCAATCTGGTAGCGCTCCAGTTCTGTAATCGCGGCACTATTGGCAATATGCCGGATAGGAATCTTGACCCCGTAGGCCTCAATATCCTTCAAGGCCTCGTGAAAACGGTGGAACTGATAAGCCGCATATTCCTTATCATCCGCATCCGCGGTGGCAAAATGGGAAAAGACACCCTCAATCTCAATACCGGGCAGAGCCGCCGCCAGTTTGGCAAAGGTTCCCGCATCCTTCACATGCACCCCGATCCGGTGCATACCGGTGTCGACGGCGATATGAATCTTGGCCTTCTTACCCTGTTTCAAACCGGCATAATTTAACGCCATCAGCCGTTCCTCATCAAAGACCGTCTGACTGATATCATATTTCACCACATATTCAGCTACCCCGGGCAGCATGGACCCCAGAACCAGGATAGGCTTTTCAATGCCCGCCTCCCTAAGCTCAATGGCCTCCTGCAAAATAGCCACCGCAAAAAAATCAGCACCGGCCCTGCTGGCCTCCTGAGCCACCCGCACCGCTCCATGGCCATAGGCATCAGCCTTAACCACGGCACATAGCTTCGTCGTCGTAAGCAGGTTCTTCTTAGCCAGCTGCACATTATGAGCTACGGCATCCAAATTAACTTCCGCCCAGGTTCCTCTTTCAATCAGCATCCGTTTGCACCTTCATCTTAACTTCAGAATTATAACCAAACTTCAGAATCGTATTTTTTACCTTTATAGTATAACTTTCGAGCTTGAGTTTGTCAATTCGTCCTCCGGTGAAGTTAAACCTGGTACATGCCTGCCACTATTTACAGCTTCCACCAGCGGTAGCCAGTCCCCCGCAAGGTTTCCAGGGTGAACAGATTCTTCACATCCACCAGGACCTTCTGCTCCGCCGGTATCTGCTTATACATACCTTCAATCTCCGCCGGGGTTAAAGCTTTAAACTGCTTATGCCCCACGGCAAAAATCAAACAGTCGGCTTCTTTAATACTCTTACAATCCACCAGATCCACGCCGTACTCTTTCTTAGCTTCCACGGCATCGGCCCAGGGATCGCAAACTACCGGCTTAATATCATAAGCCTGCAGCCCCTCTATAATGTCCTTAACCTTGGAATTACGGATATCGGGACAATCCTCCTTAAAGGTCAAGCCAAAAATTACTACCTTGGAATTGCGAACCGTCTGTCCGGCCTTCACCATTTCCTTGACCGCTGCATCCGCTACAAACGCGCCCATACCGTCGTTAACCTGGCGTCCGGCGAGAACTATCTGGGAATGATACCCCAGCTTCTCCGCCTCATATACGAAGTAATAAGGGTCCACCCCGATGCAATGCCCGCCCACCAAACCGGGACGAAAACCCAGGGCGTTCCACTTGGTGTTCATGGCATCGACCACCTCGTTGGTATCAATGCCCATCCGGTCGAAGACCATGGCCAGCTCGTTCATAAAAGCGATATTTATATCCCGCTGGGAATTCTCCACTACCTTGGCGGCCTCAGCTACCTTGATGCTGCCGGCCTTATAGACCCCCACCTCGATAACCAGGTTGTAAACCCTGGCTACCTCTTCTAAGGTTTCCGCGTCCATGCCCGACACAATCTTGCGGATATTGGGCAGACGATGCTTCTTATCGCCCGGATTGATACGCTCCGGCGAATAACCTATCTTGAAATCCACCCCGCATTTCAGGCCGGATTCCTTTTCCAGGATAGGCACACAGATATCCTCGGTCACCCCGGGATAAACCGTAGACTCATACACTACGATGGAGCCTTTGGTCAAGTTGCGGCCTACAATAGTACTGGCGCCCTCTACCGGAGATAAATCCGGCGTCTTATCCTGATTTACCGGCGTAGGCACGGCGACAATGTGGAACTTCGCCTCCCGCAGCTTAGCCTCATCAGAGGTAAACTCCACCGTGGAAGCCTTGATGGCCTCATCCCCCACCTCCTGGGTAGGATCAATGCCGGACTGATAAAGGCCGATCTTGTGCTTATTGAGATCAAAGCCGACGACCTTGACCTTTTTGTCAAAAGCTACCGCAATAGGCATGCCTACGTAACCTAAGCCAACTAAGGCCAACTTGGTTTTCCCGCTCAGTAAATCATCATATAAACTCATAATCAGACCAGCTTTCTAAAAAATTATAGTAAGGCAGATGCTGTAAAATCACTTGGGAGGATTTCAATTCGTCATCAGCCCCGGATAAAAACTGTTTACGTCCTTATTTCCGCCAAAACGCCAGATAGAAATACCGTCCACGTTGTAGTCAAGGGAACGGCGTTTCCAAAAGTTGATGGTCTGTGCATCGGCGTACCAGCACTCAAGCGTATTACCCTTCTCGTCCTCTGCCAGAAAATACAGAGCCTGACTGCTTACATCCCGTTTAGCCTCAACCTTTAGCTTTTTTTCCAGCTGCAAAGCCTCTTCCTCATTGACAAAACGCGGCTTTTTATTACTCTGCCAGAGACAGCCGCCCGTAGCCAGGGCCACCGCCCTGGGCTCGGGAACCATGCTCATACGGCTTAGAGTTCTTTCCAGGAAGACCTTGTCCGCCTTAGGACCGCCTGAAGAGGAATGGGTGCCATAAAGATTATAGCACATCACTACGTATTCAGGCCCCTGGGGAAGCTTAACCGTATTAAAAGGCACCGAAGGTTCCAAAATGACCCTGAGGGGTATTTTACGACTCTGAGCCTGGGTCCAAAGTATTTCCAGGAATCTTTCATACTTACGGACCAGCATGGAGTTCTGCCAGAAAGCCTCATAATCAACCTCCAGGCCGTCATACCCGTTCCCCTTGACCTGTCGCAGCAGATCTTGTACATGAGCGGTGGTTGACTCCTCGCTCTCCCAAACATGTTCCAAAATACCTCTATCCTTAGGGATGGCACCACCGTTAGCCTTAAGAACATCATTAACCACGGTCAGATACTTTTTTACCGCACGTCTTTGGGCAACTTTTTTGCTGAATTCCTGACATTTATCGGGCAGGACCAGCTTAAATTTTTCGTCAAAGCTCACGGCAAAGTAACTAACGCTGTTAAGCTGGGTATAAACCTTATTAAATTCTTTCATTCCGTTTTCATAATCCCAATAGGCTACCCAACCGCCGTTATCATAAGCAAAACCCGAATTTAGCGGTTTACTGGTACAAACCGGCATCAGGTGCACATTGAGCAGCATCAGGCTTAAGCAAATCCCAAAGATTGCAAATCTGTAAGTATTTTTCATCATAACTGCCTTCCTAGAAATTTCTTAATGCCCACTCCAAGAACTTATTCCAGACCTTCCAAGCTAAATATTCGTATTTGGCCCAACCGGTATAATGGACATCATACAAGACTTTGGCATCGCTGCCGCCGTTATCGGTAATCTTAAGCCCCTCGAAAACACCATCATACACGTCATCAGCCAGATTGCGCTGACTATAGCCGTAACCGCCCCAGGCGGCACCCAGGACTACGCCGCCGGCAGCCTCCACCGTAGTGTTCACATTCATCAGGGCATCCTTACCGTCAATCCGCAGAGATAACAGGTTCCCCTTCATCTGTATCTCCACGTTACGGAACTTACGCTCATGATAACTTTGTTCCGGCACGTAAACCGGTGATCCATCCTGAATACTCTTAGGATTCTCCAGCTGCTTATCCTTGAGCCTTTCCAAATGAATGGCCGCCTGCTCCTCATTAGGCGCATACCGGGCCAAAACTTCCAGATCCTTAACCAGGACATCGTGCTTATCCTGATCCACCGATTTATCCGGTATTCCGTCCAGTTCTTTTAGCTTAAGACGTTTTAATTCCTTGTAAATGCCATTCTTAGATTCTCCCACCAGCACATAACCATTAGCGAAAGATACTACAACAAAATTAGATAGCTGACTGTTCGTCCGCAGATAAATCTTCTGTTGCCCAAAAACATTTCCCTTCAATACCGTGGTTAATTTCAAGTCCCGGAAACCCTCGCTGCCTTTGAGCTGCATCCGCCCTTCCTTAAAAGGCAGAGAAGTCAGCAGGATGGACTCATCGCGGAATTCAGAAGCGCCTAAAACAGTGCTCCATTCCTGATACTGTTTTTCATCTCCATTTTCAAAAGTTAAATCATCATGGGTATCAAACTTCAGACGCATCAGCAGATGATTGGCCGGCCAGTAAGACTGAGGCTGCATTCTGGTCAAGTCATAAACACTACTTTTCCGGTCATTGAACGAATATCCTTCCCGGTTAAAGTTCATCTTAAACAGCTTGCGAATCCAGTAATTATTCACCTTGGACACATCCGGGTTATTACCAAAAGCCCCCGTATTAGAGTGCATCAAAACATAGACATCCGGTACAAAGCCCAAATCACTGGTATAAACATCCTCAAGCCGTTCGTAATCATTCGCAAAACGATTACTCATAGCCAGATAACTTTCCTTAGGAAAGTCATTCTCGTCCCGGATGTAATCCATCAGATAATGGTTATATTTACGTCCCAGAACGCTGGTCAGGTGGCTATACATCAACGGTTCCATATCGCCCAGATAATTATTGTACCGGTCAAAAACGTTAATATAGTACAAACGGTAGCCGTTGGTACCCATTTCCCAGAAACCGTGAGGAAGCATGCTTTTCAGCTCCCCGGGCATCAGGAACTTGGTATCTTTCTTCTCGAACTTATCCACGTAAGAAAACATGGTGGCATGATAATTAAATTTTTCCAGCAGCTTCTCGGCAAAGATAGCCGTATCACGCCGGCCATCCTCGAACATCAGATACATTGACCGGCGCGGCAGCTGCCGGCCTGTCTTATAGTAACTCTCCACATCTTTACCGGTAATGGTCACGTAACCGTTTTTCTTTAAAACTTCTAAATGATGCTCTAACTGTTCAAGGCCAATTAAAGATTCGTTACCAATCCGGTCCACCCCGAAATAAGAGATGCCTACAAAGCCTTTATCTCCGGCATAATCCGTATTCGTATCATTATAAGGCTGATAATCTTTAAATACCACTATCGCCGTTACCACGATATAAAGCAGCACAGCCAGAATAATGAATTCCAGCACCGTACGGATAATTTTTTTTCGGTTCTTGCGAGAGGTATAGTCGTCATAACCCAGACTCATTGTGCCTTCACCTCCCGCATTTCCTGCTGCTGAAGTTCTGCTAACTGACTTTGCAGCGCCTGCTCTTGTTTACGAAGCACGGATATTTTTTTCTGCAGGGTAGCCTGCTTCAATGCCGCAATCTTAGTCTGCAGTTCCTGTTCCTGACGTTCCAGCGCCGCAAAATCTTCGGTTGCACTCTCCGATCCGCCCAAAACAGGAGCTTCGCTGAAGGCCGGTATGGCATTAGGGGCAGCTGTTTTCTCAGGGGCAGCCGAAGCAGCTGCCTGAGAAGCCGCTGCCGCTTCCGGAACAACCGGCGTGGCTGTCTGAGAAGCCGCTGCCGCTTTCGGAAGCGCCGGAGCCGGCGTTATAACCATAGCCGGCGCTGATACGCCCGCAGGAGTCCCCGCCGCGGTCCGTTTCAAATCCGGCGCAGTTTTCTTCTTATTGGCTGCTGCCGCCCAAATAGCGTGAGGCGGCAAATCAGTTTGCGGCTCCGCCTTAACCGCCGCAGCTGGTTTGCGCTCTGCCACCGGTTCTGCGGTTTCCTTTTTACCCGTTGCCGCTAGCACCGCCGCACCAGCGGCAGCCGTTGCCAGCCCGGCATTTAATTCTCCTGAGGTCTCTGGCAGAGCCTCGTCTGGCTTCTCCGGCACTTTCTCCGTTTTATCCCGGCCAAAGAAATGCTTATGCTTTTTCTTAGCCTGAGCCTTAACATCCGCCGGAGTCATCCTGGTACCCCAGGTTGATTTCCAGAAGGTGAACCAGGCCACCGGCATCTGCCACAGAAGCACCGCTTCATAATACAGACAGAACCAGATACCGAACAGCCAGGTAGTGCTCTTTCTTAAAAGCAGCTGACATACGCTCATCATCGCGGCCATGAAAGCCATGCCCATGAGGAAGGTAGTCGGGAATACCCGGTGGCTCAAAGGAATGTAGATAAGGTTGTAAATAACGATAATCGGAGCCAAAATAGGCACTAATACACCCATATAAAAAGTGATGGAAGCAAAAGGCTCCTTCTTCCACATAAACCTGGCCGCGATCAAAGACTCCCGGAGCCAGGAACGCTTCCAGCGCATCTGTTGTTTTAAGAACTGACTGTAGTCGTTAGGAACGATAGTATAGCAAACCGCTGTATCCTGATAAACCGTCCGGTTATAACGCAAGATATTGTTAGTCATGCTGCGGTCATCGCCAAAGGTAGCCCGCTGACCCAAGAACCTCTGATTTAACCAGCCATCGCAATATTTAAGGACCAGGTACGACGATAGCAGGACAGGGGTCCTGATAAGCAGGTAACAGTATCAAAATAACTTTCGCAGGCCTTCATAATTCTAAAAGCGATATAATAACGCACGCTCTGCATCTTAGTCAAAGCATTGGTATAAGTATTGGCCACGTCCGTACGTCCGGAAACGCCGCCTACTTCATTATCTTTAAAAGGCTGAACCAGATTCAAAATAGCATAGGGATTCAGGAAACTATCCGAATCTACGAAAACAACTAAATCGGTCTTGGCCTCTTTAGCACCCCAGGCCATGGCATCCCGTTTGCCCTTGTTAACCGGCTGAAGCAGATACCTTATCCTCTCCCTGGCGCTCTCGCCTTGATCGGCGATAATCTTTTCCACCGTACTCTTAATAACTTCTACCGACCGGTCGGAGGAACAGTCGTCCACCACAATCACCGATAACTTATCCGGAGGATAATACTGGTCCATACAGCCTAAAATAGTCCGGTCAATCCAGGTTTCCTCATTAAAACAAGGCACAATGATCGTCACGCTGGGTGTAAAATGGGCATCCACCGGTTCCGGTTTGTACATAGCGCCAAAAAAGTAACGGCTTAAGAGGAAAGTAGCCGCCATGATACTGTACATATAAAGCGTCTTGTTAAATTTAAAATAGACGACGCTGTCCGCCCGCATCAGGATAACGATACCACAAATAACAAACAATAACATGGCCGAAGTCGGCAGGATATAGCGTCCCCTTTTCCGGTTAGCATACTCCAGCAGATTTTCCTCAAACTCCAGCCCGCACAAAACCCGCCCGTCTTTCAGGGCCATCGTGCGAACGCACTTAGCTGCCAAATTAACTTTCATTTCCAGGCCCTCGGGCAGGGTCCCTGGAGCAATCGTAAAACTCAACTGCAAATTTCCGCTGCTTGTAATGGCATTAGCCATCTCCGGCGCTACCATCAGCCCCATACCTGTGGCCGACACGTCCGACGCCTGTCCCTTCAAACTCCTCTGCAGCCTGAAAGATTTGTCCAGCGTAACTGTGACCTCATAATCTACCAGATACCTTACCCCTACATCCTCACGATTCATGTAGCTGAGCAGCTCTTCCGTATTAGAAGCCGCTAATTTACGCCGATCCAGCACCTTTCTCCGGTTGGTAGGATCAGGCACATGAGGCAGCAAACGGCGGTCTGGACGCTGTTGTAACAATATGTCTTCTATTTCCTTGCGTTCCTTAGCCATGCTTTATTTCTCCTTCACATTCTTCTAATCTTACCACCATCTAATTTTTCTAGCTCTTTTGGTCTGTTCTTTTACCGCAGACTCCTGAGAGTAATCCTCAGTCAGATAGTCCGATAATTGACCTACTTCAAATCTGGTAGGGTCATCATAAGCTTTTCTTTCGTTAGCGGTCAGCACTATGTCCAGTGCCGTAGCCGTATATTTCGCCTGATCGCTCATATGCATAACGAAAATGGCACCCTTGCGAACCTTATCCCGATAATATAATCCGTCCCGAATCTTCTCCACCAAATCCTGCATTTTTTTGGCATCATAATCTTCTGTACTGGTAAAACCATTGATAATAAACTCAAAGCCATTTTCCAGGACAGCTTCCACGCCCATCCTGCTGATAGCCAGGGTGGGCGGCCGGAAATATTTATGCAGCGCCGGCCGTCCATTAATTACCATATCACCCACTACATCTTCCAGTTTGGTATAAGAGAGATTCAAATCTTTATAGAACTCCTCGTAAGACATAGTCGGAACCCTTTTCTTGGTCTTAGGATCCTCCACCACCATCGGCTTATGCAGATTGGTATGACTGCCTATGTCATGTCCTTCCGCCGCCAGCGCCCTTAACAGGTTAGGATTATTAAGGATGTTGTGGGTCAGGATAAAAAAGGTGCCTTTTACTTTATGTTTACGCAAAACATACATTAGATGATTAATTGAAACATCGGTGCCCCAGTCATCGAAAGTAAAAAATACTACCGGACGATCTGTTTTAATTACCCCCGTCTGATCCAGCTTCTGCATGTCTTCTTCCGAAAATCCCAGCGTCCGGTCATCCCCGTTAATGGTCCACTGCCCCAGGTAACGCTTAGAAAGCTCTTTAAAAAGTTCTTCCCTGGAATTATTAGTAAGGAGTGGATAACGCTTAAGCTGCGGCAAGATTCTCTTTTTAGGAACCGGAAAAGTATAACTTCTGGACGTATCCGCCAAGACATTGCTGATAGAAGTTACCTTGTAGGCCGAATCATTAGCCGGGTTAACCCCGGAGATGTCGTTAAACTCGTTATAAGCAATATTATCAATTTTTTCCCGCTTTAAGTACAAGAGCACGTCAGCCGCCAATTTGGGGTTGGTATAAAAATCCGTGCGGATGTTAATAATCCAGCCACGTCCAACCGAAAATACCGATTTGCCAAAGATTTCCGGTAATATCTGGGCTGCGCTTTGATAATCCTTATGCCGGCTCTGCACCACATTTACTGTGGTACCGATCAGCCGCATGCCCAGGGCTGCAACCGCTTCCCTCGTCACATCCTGTACCGGACCGGAGAACTGACGCACCAGGGTCGTATCCTGACCGTAACTGCTGCGTAAACTATTACGTACCCGCAAAATATCCCGGCAGACCGCATTAAAATTCTCCCCGGCTTTGGGATACACCGCTATACCAAGCTCATGGCCGTTAGCGGCAATCTTGGCAATATTATCCGGATAACGCTGTAATTCTCTTTCATTGACAAAAAATGTACCCTTGGTTCCCAGTTCATTTAGAGCCTGTAAAACATAATTTAAAGAAATGTCATTAGTAAAACCGACAAAGGTAAAGGGTACCTTTTGCGCCGTCGTATAAAGCATCTTTTCTTCTTCTGCCAGACGGCCGCCGTTCTTGCTTCTCAATCCCGCCAGATAACTGTCAGTCACCCCGTCAGCCATTACCTGGTTTGCCAGTACAACATTAAAGGTTGCCAAACTCAGCAGCCCGGCAAAAATCACCAGTGCAATTGCTTCCAGTATCTTCTTCATTACTAAAATCGGTCCCTTCATTTGTCCTTAACGACACCCTAAATAATAAGCTCAAAACACCTGCTTATCCACAAATTCTAAACCCTCCTGCCGGCAAAAGCAGAACTTACCACCATCTAATCCGGCGGGCTTTCTTCTCCTGCTCCTTGACAGTTGGTGCCTGGGAATAATCCTCAGTCAAATAATCACTTAACCGGCCTACCTCAAACCTGGTAGGATCGTCATAAGATTTACGTTCATTAGCCGTCAGTACAATATCCAGGGCTACCGCAGTATACTTAGCCGTATCACTCATATGCATAACAAAAATGGCCCCCTTGCGTACCTTGTCCTGGAAGTATAAACCATCTCTGATGCGCAGGACCATCGCTTTCAGATCCTTAGCATCATAATCATGGGTACTGGTACTGCCGCTAACGATAAAATCAAATCCATTTTCCAGAATGGCGCGAGCTCCCATCCGGCTGATAGCCAGAGTCGGCGGACGGAAATATTTAGTCAACATGGGCCGCCCCTGATAGCTAACATCTCCGATAATCTCTTCCATCTTCTCAAAAGAGGTATTTAAGTCCTTATAGTAAACTTCATAGGTCATAGTCGGGATTTCTTTCTTAGTTTTAGGATCACGCACCACCATCGCCTTATGCAGGTTGGTATGACTGCCGATATTGTGGCCTTCCTGAGCTACCGCCCGCAAAAGATTGGGATTGTTCAACACATTATTGGTCAACACGAAGAAAGTGGCCTTGACGTTGTGCTTACGCAATACATACAGCAGCTTATTCAAAGAAACGTCCGTACCCCAGTCATCAAAGGTTAAAAAGACCACCGGACGGTCCGTCTTGACCAGCCCGGTCTGGTCCAGCTTATTCATATCAGCTTCCGTAAAACCAAGGGTCCGGTCCCCGGCCGTAACGGTCTTCTCACCGATGTACCGTTTTGAAAGTTCTTTCATAAGCTCGGCCTTGGAATCATCCTTCAGTAAAGGATACCGCTGCAATTGCGGCAAGTAATCCGCCTTAGGCACCGGGTAAGTATAAGCATGCCCGGCATCAGCCAGCACATTACTAATGGAGGTTGTCCGGTAAGCCGAGTCATTGGCCGGATTAACTCCCGCAATATCGTTATATTCGTTATAAGCTATATTGTCGATTTTTTCCCGTTTAATATAACTAAGCAGATCAGCTGCTAAATGTGGATTCGTATAAAAATCTGTCCGGAGATTGACAATCCAGCCCCTGCCCAGGGAGTAGACCGATTTACCGAAAATTTCCGGCATCACCTGCTCCGCAGTCTGATAATCTTTGTGCCGGCTTTGTACCACATTGACCGTAGTGCCGATCAGCCTCATCCCCAAAGCGGAAACAGCTTCCCGGGTTACCTCCTGTACCGGTCCTGAGAACTGGCGCACCAGGCGGGTATCCTGACCATAACGATCCCGCAGTTCATTATGCACCCGCAAAACATCCCGGCAGACCGAGTTAAAATCTTCTCCGGCCTTAGGATAAACGGCTATGCCTAATTCATGTCCAGCAGCGGCAATCTTCGCGATATTATCTCCATAGCGCTGTAATTCCCGCTCATTAACGAAAAAGGTACCTTTAGTGTTGAAGGTATCTAATGTCTGCAAGATATATTCTAATGAGTCTGCTCTGGTAAAACCTACAAAGGTAAAAGGAACCTTCTGAGCCGTAGTATACAGCATCTTTTCTTCAACGGCCAATTTTCCCTGGTTACGGGTGCGCAGCCCCGCCAGATAGCTATCGCTGACCCCGGCGGACAAGTCCTGTCTCGCCGCATAGGCAACGCTGCAGCCAAAAATTTTCGTTCCCAGGCTGCTTATAGTTTGATAAGCCGCTTCTAAAGAGCTGAATTGGATGGGTTGTGCAGCTTCCCTTAACCGGCTGCCGCCCGCCCGGTCCACCTGAGCCTCAGATAAAGGGGCTAAGGCTACCGGAGTAGTATAGGATACAGCCCGGGACAAAGGTGCAAATTCGCCTATGGGAGCCGTCTCGTACCCAGCCTGTTTCAAAGCAGTGCAAAACCGCTGCACGCCTTCAGCCACCGGTACCGGAGGAACGGAGGTTGTAGTATCCTTAATGGTCGGCTTTTTATCTATGGCCGGCCTGTCCTCAACCTTTTTAGTCTTGTCGATGATATCCGGAGGTACGCCTAACTTTACCGACACTACCATACCCGGTTTTAAAGAAGTCACGAACTTTTGGGCATCCAAGTCGGTATAAATTTTTTTATAAGGTACAAAAACACTGCTTTGTACCGCATAGCTCAGACCTGAAGCCTTAGCCGCCGCCAGTAAGGGCAGCTGATAAACGGTATCGTCCATCTTAAAGATATCCGGTGCCTTACCGGAAACGACCTTCAATACCTTCTGTCCTTTACAAAATTCTTCAATAAGCTGATCCTGAGTCAAAGTCTGTCCCTTACCCAAACCCAAAAAGCCGTAGTCGCCGATGGTATTCCCGTCCTGCGCTATCAAGGTAACTAACTTAGGATCCATGATGACGTTCTGACCTTCGACAAAAAATGCCGCTATCTGATGATTTTTCTTGAGCACCGCCAGGATAGCCTCTATCGTACCTCTGTCCGCCAAACCGTCAAAAGTTAAAATAATACGATGTTTATCATAACCAGTGGGAGCCGTAATTATCTTAGCCGGTTCGGTAACACCCGGCAAAGCTGCTTTAGCCCCTTCTATTTCCAGCCTGGCATTATATTCCGGGCTGTAATCTCGCAAATTTTGGTAAGAAAGTGCCGTCTGAGTCTGAAAATAAGCAGAATGCTGATAAAAGTAGGTTCCTCCTAAAATCAGGACCAGGCACAAAACAATGAATAAAAATTTTTTGTTCCCCATCACAATCACCTCCCTATATGTAAGCGCTTACTACGAAAAAACCAGTTAATACACCATTACCAAACTATTTATGAAAATATTGAACACACCGTCCGAAAATATCATCAAATATTTAATAAAAACCTCCCCCGACTAATTAAAAGTAATAGGAAATCTGAGTCCAGAAAGTATTACCGTTTTCATTAGTCAAAAGATCCTTCAGGCGGTAATATTCCATGCCCCAGACCACGTTGGGGAACAAGGTCCGGTAATAGGTGGCACCCAGACCCTTAAAGCCGTCCATATAGTTGGCCAGGCCCGTCATGGTATGAGCCACATAAGTTCCCTTGGGCTGGTGATAATATTTAATCATAAACTCGTCCGTACCAGGCTCCCAGGACTGTAAACGTCCTACCCCGGCCGTTAAAACAAAGCCGTGCCGGTTGTTATCGTCGTACACCCGGTTAGAACCAAGGTACATCGCACCCAGGCGCCAATAGCTGCGCACATAGTTGGCATAAGCATTCCAAATCATGCGGGAGTCAATATCATCATCATCGGTACCGAAGCCATAGATACCTGCTCCATATCGCATATCTTTTACTTTATAAGCCGCCGTAGCCGCCGCAATACTGCCTCCCCGTTCCGTACGTCCGGCCGTCAGTTCATAGTTGACCGGGGAGCCAAAGTTAGCAGTCACACCCAAGATAGATGTATCGTAAATATTGCCTTCGCCCAGCAGATATCCGTACCAGCCGGCCGTCAGCACCGTATCACCGGTAATTCCCCGGACGTAGAAACGGAATTTTTCAAACTTGCTGTCATCTCCGTGCTCATCCAGAAAATGCTTATTAAAACCAATCATGCTGAAAGCATGCCAATCGTCATTAATTCTGGCTTCCAGATAAAGTCTGGTTCTCAGCAAACTATCGTTCCATCTGAACCGCTCGTCGCCGTAGTTATGAGCAAAGTTATATCTAACCTCGCCGCTAATCTTAAACTTACGGTTCTCATCCTTTTTGGCATCATCCGCCTCAGGCGAGGTCCTGGTCGTGTTGACCAGCTGATACCCGTTCATCCCCATATTTTCCAGTTCCGGTTTAAACTCCTGCCGCAGCGACATAGCCTGCAGCGCGCCCTGTTTCTGATTATAGGCCGCCGCATAATTGCGATCTTTTGCTAAATCCTGCATCCCCAAAGCATTCAATGCTTTCATGGTCATAACCGCCATTTCCTGCCGGGACAGATTACTGCCATAGACATTAGTTACTCCGGCTGGAGGCGTTACAATGCCTTCATTAACTAAAAACTGCATATCTGAATAGGCCTTCTCCGGCACAAAACCTCCCCCGGCAACGGTAGTACGGGGAGCTGCAGCCGGCTGAGACGGCGCAGGCATAGTGGTGTTTGTACCACTACCGGCCGGAGCCGAAACAGTAGCATTCGTGCTGCCACCGGCCGAAGCAGGCACAGACGTATAAGGTTTAGGATATACAGGTCTGGTAGAAGAAGATGATGCTGCATTATCGCTGGCAGGCGTCCCGTTAGCCAGCTCATCAATTTCCTTGGCAAATTCGTGTTTCAAAAACAAAGCTTGCGCCACGCCCTGACGATTACTGTACAAAGCCTTCGTTTCCCCGTCCGGAGCCAGATTCTGCAGTCCCAGGTTGCTAAGAGCCTGCATAGTCAGAAGCGCCATTTCCCTCCTGGTCAGATTATCATAAAAAGCCTTGGACATACCGGAAGGCAGGGTCACTGAACCCATCTTAGCCAGATATTGTATATCATCCACAGCCCGCCCCGGCACTAAAGCAGCGCCCAGGCGAGGCCCATCCTTAACCTCTGCCCAGACCGGCGCTGTTTCCAACAACAGACTTAGCAAGACGGTCGTTAATAACACTTGTTTTTTCATTGCGAAGCCCCCCTAGATAACTTGTTCTACAGATCATTTATAATGCCGTAGGTTTCCTCTCATACGTATAAAAGATACTATATCTGTTCACACCAGTTTACTTTTTTTAAAACATACTCTCATTTAATTATATTATTCCTAAATAATTCATAACCAACATCATCAAATCTTTTAAGTCGCATCTGTTGTCGTTTAAATTGCACTTGTCAAATTCACCCGCCGGGTGAAAAAAACAATAGAAAAAGAGTTCCAAGTTTGCTAAG